>JGI12048J13642_10594929_pt1 | contig 19452 bp, 16 predicted proteins | sample ElkSlonscriptome_16_FD_13642 | JGI IMG/M metagenome (IMG submission 13642)
CGGGCAGCCTGGTGCGCCAGGCTGCCCGTCCCCGCGGGGGGTGCGCCCGCTCGTCGGTAGGCCCGCCCAGAGGCGCAACGCGGATGGCCCCTGGCGAGTTCGTCGGCGGTTCGGCAAGTCGATGCCCGAGATCACTATCGCGACCTACGCCTCGCGGGCCAGCGTCCGGAACGTCTTAGACGACCTGCTTGCGACCGGTTTCCCGCGCGAGCGCATTCGCGTGGATGACGATCAGTGTGAGGTGCAGGTCGTCGGTCCCGTTGTCGCGGGGCGCGAGATCACCGAGATCCTGCAGCGCCATCAGCCGCTCGGGCTGCGTACCCAGCGGCGGCGCGTGTAGCCGCCGCTCGGCGATGCTGGCCGCCCATTTGTCCAAGCCGGCCCGTCCCGCCGTGACTCAGCCAGCCGTGACAAATTGCGCCGCAGAGTTATAATCAGGGGTTCTAGGCTGAGTGGCAGAGTGGTGATGCAGCGGCCTGCAAAGCCGTGTACCTCGGTTCGATTCCGGGCTCAGCCTCCAAATCTATCAATAAGTTAAGGCTTTCTGCTCCCAACGGGAGCGTCCTCATTTGCCACTCCGGACCGCCAGAGGTCAGTTGTTTGCACAGGTTCGATTGGCAGCGCCACTCGGAACCCGGCCCAACTGGATTTCCTATCCGTCGACCGCGAGCTGGTCGCCTTCTATTTGATCTTCGAGGGTATCCTCCTCCTTCTTCTACGTCGGCTTCGTTCAGATCCTGTCCATGGGCCGGCGCAACGAGATGACGGGCACCGCCGAGCAGTTCTATGTGGCTTTCTCTGCGGCCTTGCGCTTCAGCACCGCCCTATCCGCCAAGCAAAAATGGCATGCGCTATGCATTGTTCTGCGAATACGCATTTGCGACGACGGGGAGGCACGCCATGGGCGAGGAGCTGCAAGACCGCGTGGCGCTGGTCTCCGGCGCCACCGACGGCAGCGGCTCATGGCCCTGATCGACGAACTGAGCGGCGCCGCCTGAGCCGCCGCGCAGCGGCGCGGTCCTCGCCGGCCTCAAGGAGTTTGGGGTTGGCCTTGCCGTCGAGGATGCCGGGGCCGCCTAGTCGAGCCTGGCCGACCGCAAGCGTTTGCCCTTGGGCCGGCGGGAAGTCGCCGCGTTTTTTGACCTATCTTTCGTCCCGAGGTTAATCGGATCGGGATGGCGGCGACCCCTATCCGATCACTGCTGCAAGCCCTAAAACGATCCAGACAAAGATGGCGCCGAAGCCCATCGCCATGCGCCTCGAAGGCTGTGCCATAGGAGGCGATCAGTGTTAGGCCGCCGGCGAACTGCTAACCCCGGGCCGCGCCGGCGTGTGGTGTCGACTGGGAGCATGCGCGGCCGGATTTCAGCGTACCTCGAAGCCGGTCAGGTTTCAGGGCAAGGGGTATCATCCGAGCATGTGGACCGTGCAGAGCGACGAGGACCAGACTCCCCATCTCGTCCGTGTAGCTGAAGGGCGGCTCCTCGTTGACGAAGGCGACGAAGCGCAGCGTGCGGGCAGGTTTCTGGCCGGCAGCCAGGCGCGCGAGCTCAAGCAGCGCCGCCACACCGGAGCCGTTGTCATTGGCGTCCAGATGTGTGCCGAGAGCCCGTCGCGAATCCGGGCCTCTTCTCTTCTGCCCTGAGTGGCGGCAAAGGCCCCTGATAGGCGCTGCGAGTCATTCCGGAAACTAGAGACGTATCCGGTTCGCCTTGAACCTTTGCTGACCGCGCTTCGTCGCGGAGCAAAGGCCTGGGGCTTGCAATGAACTTCGCGAAGCGCGTTCTCTACCTGGTCCTCTGGGAGAGGGATGGGGTGAGGGAAGGATCTGGGGCGAGGCGAGATTTCATCATTTGGGGTGGCTCGCCTCGTCCCATGACCGTTAGAAGGAGGCGGTACAACCGATGTTCAAGCTGGCGCACCCGCTGAATCTCACCAGTCCGTCGGAGTGGAATTGAGTATACTGTCCCCATTCAAGAAGCGAATCCACCACGCGGCTCCCTCGAGCAGCAGATCGCGCTGGTCGCGATCGAAGACGGCATCGCCGTACATGAACGGCAGCTCAACATTGCTCTGCCCGGCGAAGACTGAAGTCCACTTCGCCACGCCGGCGCAGGCGCAGCAGGTCGGCGGTGACGTCCGGGTTGCAGTTCAGGAGATCGCGCCGCAGTGTCATGGCTGACTCGCCCTCAATCAGCGTGCCAGCTGGCGGCGCACGATCGGGTCGGTGCGGTTCTTCGATGTCGCGGCCTTCATGAAGACCACGACACGGTCGATATCGCGGATCACGCCGAGCAAGGTGCCCTCGTCCGGATAGAGCCTGTGCAGCGATGCAAAGGCCAGATCCATCAGGTTCTCGTCTGCTCGGGCGATGCCGACGGCATAGGCGATGCTGCAAGCGAGCCCCGGCTGTCGGTGGTGTATCCGCCCGGCGAACCCGCGCCACGACTCGATCCAGCCGTCCCACTCGAGCGGTGAGACATTGGTGCGGCTGGTGCGCAGGAACAGGATGATCCTGACGAACTCCTCCTTCCAGCCCCAGGGGGTCGCCCCAGCCTTCGCGCGCATGCGCTCGATAGCGCGGGCGTGGTAGTGCTGGCAGTGCTCGCACTGGTAGTAGAGCGCGAGCGCATAGGCGATGTACTCGCGCTCCAGCTCGCTGAGCGTGAAGGGGTCCGACTCCCCCGGTGCCCCGGAGAAGGTGTGGGCGTGGAGCTCGTTCAGGATCTCGTTGAACGGGTGACCTTGGATGGACTCTCGTACTGCTTGGGCCGGCATTGTCTGGTGTCTCTGACTGCATCCATTAGTATTCCACTATATTAGGGTTGGCCGTGCTGCACTGCAACACGTCTCCCGCTCGGCCCCGGCTACGTCGCTATGGCCTCGAGGAGATTCCTGACACTATCCTTGTCGTCAATCCGGACTATCGCCGGCTCGACGGGCAGGTGCGCAGCCTCAACGGCCGCCTCGCGCGCCAGCGCGCCGCCTTCGCCGCGCTGACCCTCAACGGCGAGATCGAACCGAAAAAGGTCGCCGCCTTCGAGCACCAGAAGGCCGCACTCCAAGAGAGAATCGAGACCCTCACCGGCGAGCTCGAGGAGCGCAAGGCTCAGCGCAAGGCGCTCAAGCGTCACATCACTATCGCCGAGCTTCCCGAGGAGGAACGCTTCCAGCAACTGCGCACCCAAAGCAAGCAGTTGATCGATACGATCAAGATGGTGGCCTATCGCGCCGAGACGGCCATGGCGCAGATGGCACGGGAAGTGATGCCGCGCGAGGACGATGCGCGCAGTTTATTGCGCGCTCTGTATCACACAGAAGCGGATCTGGTACCGGACGAAAAGGCCGGTACGCTGACCGTGCGCGTACATCATCAGGCGAGTCATTCTGCGGATGCGGTCATTCGCCACTTCTGTGACGAGCTCAATCAGACCGAAACGGTTTTCCCGGGCACGTCTTTACGTCTCGTATATGAAATGGTCTTGAATGAATCAAACGCGATCTCAGTGCACTAAAATGAAATGACATGCGAGTGAGTCAGTCATTCGAAGTCATCGAAAATCAATTGCGCTCAACGGGGTCCCCACGAAAATCAAGGTCAACACATGATCGCGGAGATCAGGAGGTCTGAAGTTCGCGAGCTTCTTCGTCCCGGCTAGCCTTGAGGTGTCAACCCTTCCATTGACACGGCCTCCCATGCAACCATCAATACGCGCTTGCGCACAACGGTCACTTGCGCCCGTAGCTCAGTTGGATAGAGCATCGGCCTTCGAAGCCGATGGTCGGGGGTTCGAGTCCCTCCGGGCGCGCCAATCTCGGCTGCTTGCTTTGCCCAACCGCTGCGGCCTTGGGCAAGATCCAAGAGGCATCTCGGCGTCGTCTCGGGGTGCGATCAGGATCGTCAGCGAGCGGTGAGCGAGCAAAGGTGCTCCGGCCACTCAATCGCGAAGCGACTCATGACCATCGCCTCCACTGCCGTATCGCCCCGACAGAACCATTTGCTCGACGCCTTGCCCGCGGGCGAGTACGAGCGCCTCTGCCGTCACCTGGAGCTGGTGCCGCTGCCGCTCGGGATGGCCCTGTACGAGTCTGGTGAAGGGTTGAGTCATGTCTATTTCCCCACCGACGCCATCGTCTCCCTGCTCTACGTCATGGAGAACGGCGCGTCCGCCGAGATCGCCGTGGTCGGCAACGATGGTCTCGTCGGCATCGCCCTGTTCATGGGCGGCGAAACCGTTCCGAATCGGGCCGTGGTGCAGAGCGCGGGCCACGCCTTTCGCCTGAAGGGACAGGTGCTCAAACGGCAACTCGCCCGCTTTGGGGGGCGCCGCCAGGGCACTTTGCAGCCACTGCTACTGCGCTACACCATGGCGCTGCTGACCCAGATGGCGCAGACTGCCGTCTGCAATCGCCACCACTCGATCGACCAGCAGCTCTGCCGCTGGCTGCTCCTGAGCCTGGACCGCTTGCCCTCAAACGAGCTTCACATGACTCAGGAGCTGATCGCCAACATGCTCGGGGTGCGGCGCGAAGGCGTGACCGAGGCGGCCGGGCGTTTGCAACGCGCCGGCTTGATCCGCTACAGCCGCGGGCACATCACCGTGCTGGACCGACCGGGACTGGAGGCGCGGGTCTGTGAGTGCTACGAGGTGGTGCGCCGGGAGTTTCATCGCCTGCTTCCCGCGCGGCCGATTCCCTGATGCCTGAGGCCGCTGACCGCCCCGTGCGTTATCAATCGTCCTGAAAGTCATCGGAGGCGGGTCGCGGCGACGGTCGGCGGGAGGGATCCCGCCGTCGAGCTGACACGGACGTCCTTGCAGCGTGTCGCAGCGAGCTGTCTCCGATGACTTTTGCAACCCTCAATACGATGATACTGGACGCCGTGTTGGTGGTCCGGGATCGCTCTTTGGTCGCATTGGGTGCTAGGGTAGCCCTGGATGCCAACAACATACAAAGACCAAAGGTGGCGATCCCAACCCCCACGAATACCCAACCCTGTTCCACCGCAGAGAGCAGCGTAAACATGACCCCGGTGGAACAGAAGCCCTCACCAGATGTCCAGGCGGCACCCGAGTCCGTGGCCGATCGCCCGGACGCTGGCCCAGAGGTCCCGGCTGGGGCGGGTGAGGAGGCCTATTCGATCGCCATTCTGCTGCAGGAGCACCTCGAACAGCTCAAAAGGGCCTTTCGGGCTTGAGCCGGCGGTCGGGGATGCGGCGATGAATCTCTTCGCGATGGCGCGCGAAGGCTTGCGGCGCGTTCTGGTTTCGGCCTTACAGCGGGCCGTTGTGACCGGACAGGCGCAGCGCCTCTCCAAGCTCCGGGTGAAGACGAACGGCGACTGTGTCACGGCCGACGTCACGGTCCGCCCGGTCCGTCCGGACCCAGGCGCTGCGGACCGCTACCTCGTAGTGCTCGAAGAGGCCGCGAACATCCCGCTCCCAGAGGGCAAGGCCGTCGCCAGCGCCGGGGTGGCCGACGGGGCGGCCCAGGCTGAGGAGGAGCCGGCCGCGCGTATCGCCGAGCTGGAGCGCGAGCTCAAGGCCAAGGAGGAGTACCTGCAGGCGACGCTCGAGGAAGCGGAGACGGCCAACGAAGAGCTGAAGTCGACCAACGAGGAGACGCAGTCGATCAACGAGGAGCTGCAATCGGCCAATGAGGAGCTGGAGACATCCAAGGAAGAGCTGCAATCGGTCAACGAGGAGCTCGCGACCGTCAATGCCGAGCTGCAAGGGAAGGTCGCCGATCTCTCGCGGGCCAACAACCGGTTATCGATATCCGCAGCGGCGCCGTCGTGCGCGCCGAGGCGCTGCTGCGCTGGCCACAGCCCGGCGGGGGCGAGGTCGCCCCGGTGGTTTTCCTCCCAGTCGCCGAGTCGAGCAGCCTGATCCACGAGATCGGCGAGCGGGTCCTGCGCTTCGCCTGCCGCCAGTACGCGCGCTGGTGCCGCGACGGCTTGCCCCCGATCTCCATGATGGTGTGAACGTCTCCGCCCGGCAGTTCCGCCATCAGGCCTTCCTGCCCGCGGTCACGATCGCCTTGCAGGATTCGGGCGTCGATCCCGGCACGCTGAGTCTGGAGATCAGCGAGGCCACGCTGCTGCAGCATCAGGAGTCCTCGCGCTCCATCTTGGCGGCGGTGCGAGCGCTCGGTGCGCACATCGCCCTGGGCGATTTCGGCGTCGGTCGCTCCAGTCTTTGCGCTCTGGGCGATCTGCCGATCGATAGCCTGGAGATCAACCCTGCCCTCGTCCGGCGCCTCGCCACGGCCGGCGGCTTGTCGCCGATCGTCGATGCCATTGTATGCGTTGGCCGCACCATGCACCTTGACGTCACGGCCGTGGGCATCGAGACCGAGGCCGAGGTGGAATTCTTCCGCAACCATGGCTGTTGTCGTCTACAGGGCTTTCACCTTGCTGCTCCCATGTCGGGCGACGAGTTCGCAAACTGGTACCAGAGCCGTCCGGCCGAGTCTGCGCATCGTCACGCTCGGACGTGAGCGCGGTGTGCTGTTCCAAGCAAGAAACGGGGGGCCTTGCCGTGCCGCTCGACGAGGGAAGAGGCCGAAGCACTCGCTAACCTATTGAGTCGCCAAACTGAGCTGGACTTTGAAGTGGCGATGGGCAGGGGGGCAGGGGCAGGGCATTCTCGCCGGCAGTCAGCCTGGGACCCTCGTCATCCATGCCCGTTACTATGAAACGCGCGCAGCAGGTTCGCTCCCTCGCCCTCTGGGAGAGGGTTGAGGTGAGGGAAGGATCAGGGGTGTAGGCGACAAGGAAGACAGTGATTCAGAAGGCGACGTGGTCTATGCCCCCTGAACCGACCAGCTCTGAACCGCGTCCATCATGGCGATGCTTCTTAAGTTTGCTACCGCACAGAAGGCGCGGTCCGTTCCGCATAGAGTGCAGATAACCGAGTGCGATCCTCGGCTAACAGAGGCGGCACCAGTATTCACACCCTGAGGGCTCAACCCATGGCCAAAGAACGAAGAAGCAACAAAGAAGCGAAAAAGAAAGCCAGCCAAACGCTGAAGGAAAAGCGTGACGCGAAGAAAGAGAAGCAGGAATCCAAGACCTTGCTCGGAACCGTCAAAGGTGGGCCGACCTGATCGGCGGACGCAGACTCGTTTGGGTCTGCGCCATCCGTCGCGCTCCGAGCCACGCGTTTCTCGCCGCTTCGGCGGCTTAGCAGGGCTATCGCATAAACATTTACGAAATTACTGATAGTCTTCGCGCCCGGTGCTGCAGCTCAATCATCCTGCTCGAACAGCAACTTGGCCAGGTAGTCTTCGTCCCACGCGGCGACCAGCCGTTTGGTCTTGATGCCGCCCTTGATGGTTTTGTCTTTCTTCAACAACCCCAGCGTGATGTGGCGCATCACCGCCAGGTTAGTGGCCGCCTGGCGGTTGCGGAGTCGCGATTCGTCCTCGCGGAAGCCAATGTCCCTTCTTGCGATCGTGCGAGCGGCGCAGGCTCTTGCCGTCGATGGCGATGACATCCTCGCCGCACGCCTCGCGCACCGAGGCGACCCACTGGCGATAGTGCGCCTCGAACACCTGCGGGCACAGCACCGCGAAGATCCGCCCCAGGGTGTCGTGCGAGGGGATGCCATGCGGCAGTGTCAGAAACCGCCGGAACCATGCCTCCTTCGCCTTGCCGAACGCCTCGATCTGCGTCCAACTGTCCGCCCCGCACAACACCGCGGTAATACTGATCACGATGGCGTCGATCAGCAGATGCCGGCGCTTGCTCGCCTCGCCAGCTTTCGAGCTGCTCGACGAGCTGCTCGCGCGAGGCGCTGGAGCGGCCCCAGAGGGCGGCCAGCTCCTGGCGCATCGCGTAGAGAATGCGCAACAGTGCACTGGCCGCGAGCGCCCGCTCCAGGGTGAGGCGCTCCGTCTCGGGCAGATTCTCCGCGCCCCGCTGCAGCCCCCTTTGGACGGCTCGCAGCGTCCTCTTCTCGTCGAGTCCGAGAGCCGTGCCAAGCCGCCTTTGGCGCACCTCTTGTTTGACCGTCGGCTTCAGGCTGTCGACAAACCTGGCCAGTACTGCATAGCGATGGGTGACGATGGCCTGTAGGGTGCCGGCGTCGCAGTGCCGCTTGGTCGGGTCGACGCGTATCTTGGGCGCCACCCGGCGCACCTTGGCGAGTCGCAATGCCGCGAGGAGGCGGATATACAGCCAGCCGATATCGACCTCCCACCACTGATGAGCGAGTTTGGCCGAGGTGGCATAGGCATGGTGGTTGTTGTGCAGCTCCTCGCCACCGATGAGGATGCCCCAGGGCAGGATGTTCCTGGAGGCGTCATTGGGAGCGAAGCGGCGGTAGCCCCAGTAATGGCCGATGGCGTTGATCACCCCGGCGGCAAAGAACGGAATCCACAGCATCTGGACGGCCCAGACGGTGAGCCCGATCGGACCGAACAGGAACAGATCGATCACCAGCATGAGAGCGATGCCAAGCTGGCTATGCCGCGCATAGAGGTGGCGCTCGAGTGCGTCATTAGGCGTGCCGTGTCCGTAGCGCTCCCGCGTCTCGGCCACCGCGGTCTCGCGGCGATAGAGATCCACGCCATCGAACAGGACCTTGGTGAGCCCGAAGACCTGCGGGCTGTGCGGGTCGTCCGGGGTCTCGCACTTGGCGTGGTGCTTACGATGGACGGCCACCCACTCCCGGGTGATGGTCCCGGTGGTGAGCCACAGCCAGGCGCGGAAGAAGTGGCTTGCGAGCGGGTGCAGGTCCAAGGCGCGGTGCGCCTGATGCCGGTGCAGGAAGATGGTGAGGGAGGCGATGGTGACGTGCGTCAAGCCGAGGACGACCAGCACATATCCCCACCAGGGGAGCTCGATGAGACCAAGCGGCATGGGAACAGACTCCAAATCGGGACAGATCGCGATGGGGATAGCTTGCCCCCGCGCCCGCCGGGGTCTGTACGGTGCCGCACATTAAGGATCGGGTTCGATTGTCGCACGATCTGTACGGTAGCGAGTAGGCGGACCCGGGCAGGATCCGATTGGCCGTTTGCGCGTCTGATCGGCTATCTCGTCACCCGGATCTCGACAAGATGCTCCTGCTGGTCATTGACTAGTGTCATCGCTGACCCTTCCAGCTCGACGCCATCCAAGGTCAGCTGCGGCACGCCAGTGCGAGAGCCCGCAAGGGCGCGGACCTGACTGACCGAGATGCGGTAAGGCGTTTCCCGGTACCGGTAATGCAGCGTGAACCCGTCCCAGTCCGTCGGCAGACAGGGCTCGATACGCAGCGTCTCCCCCTCCAATCGCAGGCCGAGCAGGGACTCGACGATCAGTCGATACATCCAGCCCGCCGAGCCGGTGTACCAGGTCCAGCCGCCGCGCCCCACATGCGGCACGACGCCATAGACATCGGCGGCGATGACGTAGGGCTCGACCTTGTAGGTCGCGATCTCCGCCGGGGTGCGGCCGTGGTTGATCGGGTTGATCATGCCGAACAGCTCCCAGGCGCGCGTGCGGTCGCCGAGTCGGGCGAAGGCCATCGCCGCCCAGATGGCCGCATGGGTGTATTGGCCGCCGTTCTCCCGCACGCCGGGGACATAGCCCTTGATGTATCCGGGATCGAGCGGCGAGCGGTCGAACGGCGGCTCCAGGAGCTGGATTAGCCCGGCGTCGCGGCGGACCAGGTGCGTGTGCAGCGCCCCCATCGCCTGGCGCGCCCGCTCGGGATCAGCGGCCCCCGACAGCACCGACCAACTTTGGGCGATGGAGTCGATCCGGCACTCCGGGCTCGTTGAGGACCCCAGTGGCGTGCCGTCGTCGAAGTAGGCGCGCCGGTACCAGCCCCCGTCCCAGCCGCGCTGTTCGAGACTCTGGCGCAAGTGCTCCGCCGCGCGCTGGCAGCGCGCGACGAATGGCTCATCACCGCGCAGGCTCGCCACCTCGGCGAAGCGTCTCAGCACCTCGTAGAGGAAGAAGCCGAGCCAGATGCTCTCGCCCCGGCCCTTGATCCCCACGAGGTTCATGCCGTCGTTCCAGTCGCCCGAGCCGATCAGCGGCAGTCCCCGCTCGCCCGTGCGCAGGCCGTGCAGAATGGCGCGCACGCAGTGATCGTAGAGGCTCGCCGATTCGTCGGACTCGCCGGGGAGGTCGTAGTAGGACTCTTCCTCACCGCTGACCAAACGGCCATCCAGGAAGGGGGCCGTCTCGTCGAGCACGAGGGTGTCGCCCGTGGCCTGGACATAGCGGCAGGTCGCCAGCGGCAGCCAGAGATAGTCGTCGGAGCAGCGGGTGCGCACCCCGCGGCCCGAGGGCGGATGCCACCAGTGCTGGACATCGCCTTCGCGGAACTGACGGCCCGCGCAGCGCAAGAGGTGCTCGCGTACCAGTCCTGGCTCGACGTGGATGAGTGCCATCGCGTCCTGCAGTTGATCGCGGAAGCCGAAGGCGCCGCCCGACTGGTAATCGCCGCTGCGCGCCCAGAGGCGGCAGGCCAGGGTTTGGTAGAGCAGCCAACCGTTGGCGAGGAGATCAAGCGACGGGTCGGGGGTCTCCACCTGCACGGCGCCCAGCGTCCGCGTCCAGTCGTCTCGCACCGCCTGCAGCACCGACTGCGCGGCGGCAGCGCCGCGGCAGCGATGCACCAGGTTGCTGGCCTCATCGGCGCCGCGCCGTCCCGCCACGCCGAGCCGGAAGACAATCTCGTGCGCTTGGCCGGGGGCGAGGTCGATGCCGACCTGAAGTGCGCCGCAGGCATCCAGCGCCGGTCCGACCCGTCCGGACAGCCGCGCGCGCGTCAATGCGGCTGGGTGGCGCAAGGTCCCGTTGCGTCCAAGGAATTCGGTACGGTCGCCGGTCAGCGTGCGGGCCGGGTCGTCGACGTCGAAAAAGGCCAGGCGACCGGCGAATTCGCCGTTATACGGATTGCGGGCGAAGAGCGCGCCGCTGGCCGGATCGACCTCGGTGATGACATGCAGCGCCGACTTGGGCCGCAGGTCCCCGAGGACCCACTCGACATAGCCGGTCGCCGACAGCCGGCGCGGTTGATCGGACCGATTGCGCAGCTTGAGCACCCAGTATTTCACGGGGGCATCCAGGGCGACGTACACCCACAGCTCGGAGGCGATGCCCGCCTCGCGATGCTCGAAGACGCTGTAGCCGAAGCCGTGCCGGCTGACATAGGGCGTCGCGCCGGGGGCAGGCAGCGGGGTGGGCGACCAGACTTCGCCGCTGGCCTCGTCGCGGAGATAAAAGGCCTCGCCGTGGACATCGCTCACCGGGTCGTTGTGCCAGGGCGTGAGCCGGAACTCGTGGGCGTTCTCGCTCCAGGTGTAGGCGCCGCCGCCTGCGGAGACGACCGTACCGAAATGCGCATTCGCCAGGACGTTGACCCAGGGCGCGGGCGTCGCCTCGCCGGGCGCGATGGTGATGACGTACTCGCGCCCGTCGGCGGAGAAGCCCCCCAGGCCATTGTCGAAGCGCAGCGCCGGGCGTGGCTGGTCGGCGGGTTCCGGCGCGCGCGCCGGGCCCCCGCCGGGGCGCAAGCGCGGCATGCGCTTCGCTAGCGGGCCGCGTCGATTGAGCTGCTCCACCAGCGTGCCACGGCGGTCGCTGAGGATGGCGCGCGCCACGGTCTGGAAGAGGATGCGGTCCTCGTCGGAGATCTGGTCGGCCGGACGGATGAAGATGCCGCCGGGCCGATCCACCACATGCGCCTCGACGCCCGCGGCGATCAGGCCCAGGATCTGCTCTTGGAGCTGCTGGCGATAGCCGTCGCGATCCTCGTTCCAGATCACCAGATCCACGGTGAGCCCCTTGAGGCGCCAATAGGCATGGGCCTGGACGAGCTGGTGGACGAGGCCGATGTTGGCTTGGTCGCCGATTTGACAGAGCACGATGGGGACATCGCCGGAGACGGCGTGACTCCAGAGGCCGGACTGGCCGCGCCGGTTCTGCGCGAGCACGCCGGGCGCGGCGCGCAGCGAGGCATTGGTATAGAGGATCGAGCTGGCGAGGCGTCCGTAGAGTTGCGCGTCGGCCGGGGTCGCATTGAGTTGGCGCAGCACCACCTGGCTGTGGGTCCAGGCGAGATCGAAGACGCGGTTGGCGAGGCGCTCGTCCTGGTACTTCTCGACCAGGCCTAGGGCGCTCTCGCGGGACTCGCCGATGCCGTAGATCAGGTCAATGGTCACGCTTTGATCGACCTCCAGGACGACGCGCTGGCGGATGGCGACCATCGGGTCCAGCACCGAGCCGGCGCTGCCCGAAAGCGATCCGGCCTCATCCAGGGCCTGTGGGGCCGCGAGGGTGCGATCGCGCCCGATGAAGCGCATCCGATCCGTCTCGTAGGATGGGTCGAGGGCAGCGAAGCCCGTCGACCCAAGCGCCGACGCTTCGGGGCCGTCCTGACTGGATTCCACCAGACCCCCGCGTACCGTCATCAGATGAAACATCCAGGGCGTCGCCTCGCCGCTCGAGCGCGGTCGCCGGGTGCAGAGGATCGCGGGCCGAGGATGGAGGAGCTCGGTCTGCACGAAGAGGTTGCTGAAGACCGGGTGCAGGGTGTCGGCGGCAGAGGGGGCGAGCACGACCTCGGTGTAGCTGGTGATCTCGATCACCCGGCGGGTGCGGGAACGGTTGGTCAGACGCAGCCGGCGCAGCTCGAGATCATCCTCCGGCGAGACCACGATCTCGGTGTAGGACTCGATCGCGTGATCGCGGCGGCGGAACTCGGCCCGGCCCTCGGAGAAGATGGCCTCGAAGCGGTCCGGCGTCGTCAGCGTCGGCTGGTAAGCGCTCGACCAAAGGGCGCCGCTCTCGAGGTCGCGCAGGTAGCAGAAGGTGCCCCAGGCATCGCGCGTGGTGTCCTCGCGCCAGCGGGTGACGGCGAGGTCGTTCCAGCGGCTGTAGCCGCCGCCGGCGTTGGTCACCATCACGTGGTAGCGGCCGTTCGACAGCAATTGCACCTCGGGGTGCGGGGTGTTGGGGCTGTCGAGGACGCGGATCGGCGCGTCCAGAGGGCCGGCGCCCGCGCGCGCCGAGGTGATCTCGCCATGGGTCGCCGAATAGAAGGCCGTGGTCTTGGGGATGCGCTCCTGGAGCAGCAGGGCGGTCGCCTGGAATGATGGCACCGAGGCGAAGCGTTTCTGCATCGGGCGATCGAGTAGCAGAGAGGCCAGCGACAGTAGGGTCATGCCCTGGTGATGGGCCATGAAGGAGCGGATCACCGCGCTCGCCTGTCCGCGCGGTAGCCGGGTGGACGTGTAGTCGATCGCCTCGTAGAAGCCGAAGGGTCCGGCCAGCCCATTGGCGGCGAGCCGCTGGAGATTCTGACAGGCGACCTCGGGCGCCACCATGAGCGCGAGTGCCGAGGCGTAAGGGGCGACGACCAGGTCCTCCGCCAGGCAACGCTTGAGCCCCAAACCAGGGACGCCGAAGGCGCGGTACTGGTAGTTGAGCTGCGCGTCGACCCCGTTGTAGCCCGATTCCGAGACGCCCCAGGGCACGCCGCGCGCCATGCCGTAGGCGATCTGTCGGGCCACCGCCGTATGATAGGTCCGGTCGAGCAGCGTGTGCTCGTAGGTCGGCATCACCAGCAGCGGCATCAGGTACTCGAACATCGAGCCGCTCCAGGACAATAGCGTCGCGTCGCCGGCGGACAGCGTCAGCAGGCGCCCCAGGGCGAACCAGCTCTCTTGCGGCAACTGACCCTGGGCGATGGCCACGAAAACCGCCAGACGTGCCTCCGAGGCGAGCAGGTCGTAGTAGCTCGCATCGCGCCGGTGCTCGGCGACGTTGTAACCAATGGCGAGCAGCGCTTGCGCCTCGTCGAACAGGAAGTCGTACTCCATGGGGACCAAAGTGCCAGCGCTGTGTGCCAGTTGCTCGAGCGCGACGATCCGCTCACGGGCGTGGCGACCAGGATCGCCGACGGCATCGCCATCGAGCTCGGCCAACTGACGCAACGTCAGTGAAAGACCCAGTTGCCCCCCGCCGGATAGGGCATGAGCCCCTTCGGCCCCGGCCGTATCCGCGAGCCAGGGCGCGAGAAACAGCAAGTCGTCGAGCAGGGCGCGACATTGTTGCGCGAGTCGCTGCGCCCAGGCCGTCACCTCATCCGCGAACCCGGCAGCCAGTGTCCGCGTGGCCTCTTCGGCCTGCGCCACCAGCACATTGAGACAGTCGCGTAGCGCGCTCAGACTCATCGGTGGCGACTGGAGGGCCGAGGCAAGCGTTTGCCGGAATCGCTCGAGTGGCATCGGTAGGACGTCCCCGCGGCCCGACTCGGAACCGGTCGCGACCGCGTCCTCTAGGGCCTTCCAGGTGTCGTCGATGCCGTCGAGCCAGCGTGGGTTGAGGGCCGGGGCGTCGCTCAACGCGAGCAGGCCCGCTTGCAGGGTCGACAGGTGACCCGCGAGGTTGCCGCTGTCCACCGAGGAGATGTAATAGGGCGCGAGCGGTGCCAGCGACTGGGTGTCGTACCAGTTGAAGAAGTGGCCGCGATGGCGCTCCAGTCCGGCCATGGTTTGCAGCGCGGCGCCCGTGCGCGCCATGAGCTCGCCGGCTGGCAGGTAGCCAAAGTCATAGGCGGCGAGATTGGCCAGCAATGACAGGCCCATATTGGTCGGCGAGGTGCGATGCGCGACCACGGCCACCGGATGCTCCTGGACATTGTCCGGCGGCAGCCAATGGTCGTGCGGCCCGACGAAGGTCTCGAAGAATCCCCAGGTCCTGCGTGCTACGGCGCGTAGGAACCGGGTCTGGTCGACCGTCAGGCGGGCCTCGCGGCGTTCGAGCGGGCGGCTCATCCACCAGGCGACGAGGGGCGCGGCCAGCCAGGCAAGTAGGATCGGCGCGGCGACGAGGAGCGCGGCTGGCGCGCGTACCGCCAGGCCCACGCCCGTGATGAGGGCGATGGCCGGGGCGATCCACATGGTCCGATAGAAGGCGGCGAGCCCCTGGCCTCGGCGCTCCAGATCCCCCGATGAGGTCCATTCGAGCAGGCGGCGCCGGCTGACAACCAGCCGCCAGAGGGTGCGGACCATGGCATCCAGGCTGAAGTAGGCCTCGTAGGGAAGACAGACGAGTGTGAAGACGGCCTGACCCAGCCCGTCGCCGGCGGCGCGGACCACCGCGGTCAGATGCGCGCGCCAACGCAGCTCACCGGGCTTGCGCAACCCGTTCAGAAGCGAGGTCAGCAGCGCCGGGACCAACAGGATGCTCAGCACCGCCAGGGTCCAGGCCCCGGGCTCGGCCAGCAGCGCCAGGCCCAGCACCAGCAGTGCGGTCAGGGCCGCGGGCACCAGGCTGCGGCGCAGATTGTCCGCCAGCTTCCAGCGCGACAAGGCCGAGAGCGGATTGTGGCGCAGCCGCCCATCGCGACCGGGTACGCGCGGCAGCAGCCACTGAGCGATCTGCCAGTCGCCGCGGGTCCAGCGGTGGCGTCGGCTCACATCCGCGCTGTAGCAGGCCGGATAGTCTTCATAGAGCTGCACGTCGCTCAGCAGCCCCGAGCGCGCGTAGCAGCCCTCGATCAGGTCGTGACTGAGGATGCGGTTCTCGGGGAAGTGATGATCGAGGGCCTGCTCGAAGACATCGACCGCATAGATCCCCTTGCCGATGAACGAGCCTTCCTGAAACCAGTCCTGATACAGGTCCGAAACGGCCTGGGTATAGGGGTCGATGCCGGCGTCCCGCCCATGCAGCCGCGCGAACCGCGAGCGGTTCGCGCCGGGGAGGCTGACGGCCACCCGGGGCTGCAGGATGCCGTAGCCCTCGCGGACACGCCCCAGGGCGGGGTCGAAGCGCGCCCGATTCGACGGGTGCTCCATGGCGCCGACCAGCGCGTGGGCCGCATCGCGCGGCAGCTGGGTATCGGTATCCAGCGTGATGACATAGCGCACGTTCGAGAGGGGCCGGGTGTCGCCGACGATCAGCGAGAAGCGCGCGTCGGGACGCGATGCCCATCCGTCGAGGGACGAGGGCTCGCGGCGCTGGGTATCGTCGCCACCCCGCAGCAGGGCATTCAGGTCCGCCAGCTTGCCGCGCTTACGCTCGTAGCCCATCCAGACTCCTTCTCGCGGATTCCATCGCCGTGGGCGATGGAACAGGAAGAAGGCATCGCCGCTGCGACGCGGGTACTTGGCATTCAGCGCGGCGACGCCCTGCGCGGCCAGCTGGGTCAAGGCACTGTCGCCCGGCAGCGTCCCCGTTGGCGCATCGCGAAAGTCGGTCAAGAGAGCGAAGTGCAGATGCTCGTCGCGATTGGCCAGGAAGCGCACTTCCAGTGCCTCGACCAGGGCCTCGACGCCCCGCGCGCTGCCGAGCATGGTCGGTGTCACCACCAGGGTGCGCGCCTCGGGCGGGATGCCGGCGGAGAAGTCGAGACGAGGCAGCGGATGGGGCGTGGCCAGCAGGGTGGCCAGCCAGTTCAGCAGCGCGACCGCCAGCTGACTGGTGCCGAGCACCGCCATGACGCCCAGGACGGGGAGGATCCAGCCAGGAGCACCGCCCGCCTGCGTCAGCAAACCCCAGGAAAAGACCGTCGTGAGCGACAGGATCCCGCCGAGGTAGAGGGCCAATAGGGCGCGTCGCCCTTGCCTTTGCAGCGACGCCAGGCCGCCAAGATGGGCTCCGGCTCGGCGTTCGAGTTGCGCCAGCCCGCGATCGATCAGGTGATAGCCCACATGCGCGGTGCGTTCATCCGTCTCGGCCGGAGTTTGGACCGCGTCTTCTTGTTTCAGGGGCGCCGCGTGCGCTTGCGCCAACCCGATCGCCTCGCGGGCCACCTCGGTCTCGGAGAGGCGGCCGTGCCTCGCGACCTTCTCCACGACATGCCGGTAGCGATCACGGGTAGCGAAATCCATGCGACCGTAGAGACCGCTCGGATCCTCATGGAGGGTGCGCTCGACCAGGCTCATGGTCTCGACGAGCTCGCGCCAGTCGATCGTCCCGAGGGAGCGGAGGCTGCCGATGCTGTTGCCGATGGAAACCTGATCCGCGGCCTGCTGCTGGTTCTCCGCCCGCACCAACTGCTCGATCGTCAGCGCACGCTCGGCGAGCTGCTGCTCGATCCAGGTCAGCGGCAAAGCCAAGGCCGCGCTCCGGCCCTGCAGCCGACGCGCCAGCTCGGCGACGAAGGCGCCCGACATGGGCGGGTCCGAGCGGGCCATGTCGGCGATCACCAGAACGAGATTCTTCGGGTCGCGCTCGGCCATCGCCAGCATGCGCTCGGCCCAGTCGTCGGCCAGGTTCTGGTCGCGGCGACTGGTCGCGACGCGGGCCGCGACGCGGCGGAGATTCTCGATCAGCGCCAGGCGCAGCATGATCGGGATGGCCCACAGCTCGCCCAGTCGGAGGACGGTGACGGTCTGATAGGCGGCGATGAAACGGCTGATGTCGTCCGGATCCACCCGGCCATCGCCGTGGGCGATGATCTCAAGCGCCAGGTCATACACGCGCGGCAAAGCGGCCGAGGGACCATCACGCAGGCGTGGGAGCTCCCGGCTGTAGCCCTTGGGCAGGTGCCGCCTGGCGGTATGGATCTGCTCTTCGATCAGATAGAAGTTGTCGAGCAGCCATTCCCCGGCCGGGGCGATGCCGCGGCTCTCCGTCGCGGCGACCATGAGCAGCCGGCAGACGCTGACCAGCACCTTCTCGTTGGCGTTCAAACGCCCGAGCAGGCGATCCGGCGGATGCTTGGACAGCAAGACATGCGACGCCGCGAGCAGCTTGCCGTGTTGCTCCATCTGGACCGCGCTGAACAGCTCCAAGCGCAGCGGCGGCTCTTCGCCCAGCGCGGGGTTGGTCGAGCGGCCGGGACGCAGCCGCGTCCTCAGGCCGAGCCAGACCTCCTGCATCGCGATCTTGGTGGTTCGCAAGTGTGCGCTCTCCTGGGTCAGCCGATCTTTTCGCATTGGACCGCAGAGCTCGAAGGCCAAGCCCGATCGAGCCGCTGCGATGCCGTCATTTGTAGGCGCCAGGCGGCTTAGCGTCGGTTCGGTGCCGCACATAAGCCCCCGAGCGGAGTGGCTGGCGTCAACGACTGCGGCGACCATCCAAGGTCCAGTTGGCGGCGGCGGACGCCCCCTGTGCCGCTTCGAAAGGCAGGCGTTATCGGCGCCGGGCTGGCCGGGCTCAGTCCGGACCGGATGCTCGCTATGTTTGCCAGCGCACTGACCGATGGGAGTTTTCCAGGTCATTGTCAGGCCTCGGGACGGACTTTCCGCATCGAGGCAATCCGGGCACGGCCAGGCGCGCTTTCAGCATTTCCGGCGCTGGTCGAGCCGGGCAGCGCGCGACTCGATCGCCCGGGCCTGGCCAAGGCCCGCCCTCACGGATGAGGTCTACCTGACGGCACGGTCGCCCGCGCGGCGCTGCCTCGACGCTCGAGAAGAGGAGAACGCCCGTGCCGCCTGCGAGAAGCCCCAACCGCTGCGTCAATCGTCTTCTGGCGGTGCTGCCCGAGACAGACCGGCTCGCGTTTCTGGCCAGATGCGAGCCCGTCGAGCTGCAGGTTGGCGAGGTGATCAACGAACCCGGCGAGCGGATTCGCGACGTCTATTTCCCCACGAACAGCTTCGTCTCGCTGGTGACCCCGCCCGCCGCTGACCACGCCGGCCTGGAGGTCTGGCTGGTCGGCAATGAGGGCATGGTCGGGACGCCGCTCGTCCTCGGCGTAGACGTCGCCGAGCTGCGCACCCTGGTTCAGGGTGCGGGGCCGGCGTGGCGCATGACCGCCGCGGGGCTCGGCGACGCGCTGCGCCAGAGCGATGCCCTGCATCGGACGCTCGACCGCTATCTGTCCGTATTGATGAGCCAGGGTGCGCAGATGGTCGCTTGCACGCGCTTCCATGTCGTCGAGGCGCGCCTGGCCCGCTGGCTCTTGATGTCTCAGGACCGGGCGCATTCCGACCACTTCCATGTCACCCATGCGCTCCTCGCCGCCATGCTGGGGGTGCGCCGTGTGGGCGTCACCAAGGCGGCGACGGCGCTGCAGCAGCGCGACCTGATTCGCTATCGGCGCGGCGCTGTCACGATTCTCGACCGCCCGGGTCTACAGGCCGCCGCCTGCGGTTGTTACGGGGCGATGGAGGCGCTGTATCAACAGCTCCTGGGCTGAACGCGCGGCAGGGTGCGGTGGCGAGCCGTCACCGCTAACGTTGCGCAACAGCGGCGGAATGGACCCTGCCCGGCGGATCTAGACCGCAATGCCCTGCCTGGCCAGCTGGCGGCGCACGATCGGGTCGGTGCGGTTCTTCGCCGTTGCGGCCTTCATGAAGACGACGACGCGGTCGCTGTCACGGATGACGCCGAGCAAGACCTGTGCGTGGGTATTGAGGGTTGCAGAAGTCATCGGAGACAGCTCGCTGCGACACGCTGCAAGGACGTCCGTGTCAGCTCGACGGCGGGGTCCCTCCCACGGACGGTCGCAGCGACCCGCCTCCGATGACTTTCGGGACGATTGATACAATGGAGGCTCG
>JGI12048J13642_10394624_pt1 | contig 19449 bp, 14 predicted proteins | sample ElkSlonscriptome_16_FD_13642 | JGI IMG/M metagenome (IMG submission 13642)
AAGAGGCATAATTAGTCACAAGGATAAAAGCATGTTTTCCACAATCACTCACAAATTAACACGATTTATCTTTGGCCTGCTGATGCTCAATTGGTTCGCTCTTGGGTTGCTTGCAAGCCGTCACCCAGAGAGCCAGACGATAATGCTTGGCATCGGCATGTTTCAACTCATCACTGCTATCATCTCTGTGATAGCGTTAAGAAAATCGATCGCACAACCCATTGCTGGCATCAGCGCTACTTTCGAGCATATCCGCCACCATAACGGCGATATTTCAGCCAAAATGCCGATGAACTATAGCGGCGAAATCGGCTCACTAGCAGACAATTACAACGCTTTCTCGGACAACTTATGCACCACCGTTGACAAGATACGCCGTCGCACCGTTCAGGTGGCTCTGGGTTCGGCTAACCTATATAAAATTATTGCTGATGCCCAGAATGGAGCGGAGATTCAGGAGCAGAAAGCGGCCGTGGTATTTCAATCCAGCCGAGAGGCCACTTGTGCAATTGATGAAATTGCTTCCCATTCAACATCAATTTCTGACAAGAATACAGCCAACTTAACCACAGCGAAGGTTTCAACTAAGGAGCTAAAAGATGCGGCTCAGCAAATAGAAACCATCAACGGCCTGCTGACAGAGTTTGGCGATACGGTGCGGGAACTGAGTCAGAACTCAGACAATATTCGCGCCATCGTCACACTGGTGCAGGAATTTTCGGATCAAACCAACCTGCTAGCTTTGAATGCGGCCATTGAAGCCGCTCGTGCAGGTGAAAACGGGCGCGGCTTCGCGGTGGTTGCGGACGAAGTCAGGAATTTGTCTCTCAAGGTCAACGAAGCTACCGGGCAAATCAGTAAGAACATAAGCGCCATGAGTGATTTGGTCAGCAAAACTCAGGCAAGCAACGAGGAGATACTAAAGCGTGCGGGGAAAACCCAGCAAGTGATTGATGACAGCGCCTCACAATTTGAACAAATGATGACAGATTTTGAACGTAACAATGAACAATTATTGAGCATCAGTTCTGCTATAGAGCAATTATCAGCGACCAATAAAGACTCCCATCAACACGTGCAAGAGATCACCGATCTTAGCAAAAAGATCAGTGCCGATATGGCCACATCACAGCAGTTTTCTGAGCAACTCGAACAAGCCACGGAGCAAACTCAAGAACTGCTATCTCACTTCACTATTGGTTTTGGTGGCTTTGAGAGCATCATCCAAACCGGACGGGGCTGGTTACAACAGGTTAGTGAGACCATTAACAACTTAAACGGGAAGGGTACCGATATTTTCGATACCAATTACCAGTCCGTTGCCAATACTAAACCCCAGAAATATACGGTCTCCTACATGAAGCCGTTTGAGACGACTTTACAACCTTTGTGCGATGGATTTCTCAAAGAGCGTAGCGAATTCCTATACGCTGTTGTGATCGACAAAAACGGCTATATGCCCATGCACCATTCCCATGTATCTAAACCCATGACGGGCAATTACGAAAACGATCTGGTTCATAGCCGACATCAGAAAATCTACAATAATACCCGCTCAGAGGTTCGGCGGGCAGCCAATACAGAACCCTTCTTATTGCAAACCTACCGCCGCGATACCGGGGAAGTGATCAATGAGTTATCACTACCGATTTACGTGGGAGGGCGGCATTGGGGTGCTTTCTTAATGGGCTTCAAACCGGAAGAATTGTTAAGAAAATCGGCCTGACGGCTAATTAATCACCATCTCTTTAGTACTGGATATTCAGAACAGGTAATTTAGAATAGTGCTCATCCAGAAACGCAATTTTTTGATAGGCACAAATTCAGCACAAGGAAGTACTGCCAAAATCGATCGCGTAAGCGATTGATTTTGCCAACAAAGTAAAATCGACATTTTACTTTGCGACTCCGCGAAACGGCATGGAAGCCGTTTCAGGATGAAAACCAGAATAGGTAATTCAATAAAGATAGTTAAGCAAAAGCAATCCATGGACCAAATAGATCGCCGTCAGAATACCGCCCACCTGCAAAAACTGCTTGATCTTGTATTGGCCGGTACTATAAATCAGTGCATTCGCCTGATGGGTGGGAATAACGAATGAATTGGATGACATGACGGCGACAATCAGTGCGTAGAACAAAGGGTCCTGTCCCATTTGCACCGCTAAATTGACAGCAACCGGTAACAACAATATGGTGGTGCCCACATTGGAGATAACCAGAGTCAACAAGGACGTCGTCAGGGCTACGACTAGCTGCAACACCATGGGATGATCAGGTAATCCCTGTAGTGCCCAGTAGCTTAACCAGGCCGCCGTTCCTGTCTGTTCGACCGCGATCCCCAGCGGAATCAACCCTGCCAGCATAACGACGGTTCGCCAGCTAACGGCCTGGTAGGCCTGATGAGGGGGTATCACTCCGGACAAAAACATACCCAGCACCCCAAGCCATAAACACAGGCCGACAGGCAACTGTAGCACCAATATCAGTGTCAGGCTTAGCAGCAACCAGGCAATGGCTTGTATAGCGTGAGAACTATCCACACTCAGCTCCGGACATTCAGAGGTCACCATAACCAACTCACCACTTTGTCGAAGCCGGTTAACCGCCTGTCTTCCGCCATGCACAACCAGTAAATCGCCCGCTTTCAATGCCATGTAGTTTATTTCCGGGCCGGTGATCTTTTGATCGCCTCGTTGAATCGCAATAGGGGTTAAGCCAAACTGAGTGCGGAAATAGACATCATGAATGGTCTTCTCCAACAATGGGGATTTACTGCTCAGTACCACTTCAGAATAACCCGCGCCATGCTGTTGGAAAAATTCACCGAAACGTGGCTTGGCATCACTGTTTTGTACATGGTCATTCTTAATAATGGACTGTAAAGACTGATTATCACCCAATATAACCAGGCGGGTGTCAGCCTTGAGTAGAGTGTCACGCAGTGGAGTCAGTACTGGCAAACCTTCACCGGCCATCGCTAATACCAGAACGTCGTACTGATCCTCAAAATCAATGACCTCTTTTCCTACCCACATGCTTTGCTCAGGTAGGCGGATGTAATCAAGCTCAAGTTGCAGGTGACTCAATAAGGTAGAGCCAGACTTGCGGTATTCCGAGCCTCCGACATCGCGGAACCAGGAGCGTCCCCATGGCGAGCTGAAAAATATCAGCCCCAGCGCTAGCAGACCCATGCCGAGCGGAGCCAATTCAAACATGCCAACAGCTTCCTCAGAAATGTCAGTAACGGATGGATTTGCTACCTCAAAAACATTTAGTGACAACAGCATTTCGTTAAGAATGATGAGTGAACCATTGCCCAGTAGTGTCAAATTACCGCCCAACATAACGCAGAAACCTAATGGCATTAGTGTCCGGCTTACGGGAATATTGCCATGAAATTGCAGGTAAGAAGCCACCGGAATAAACATCGCCACCACGGCGATATTTTGAATAACAGAAGACAGCAAGCCCGCCGTCAGGCATAAATAAAAAATCAGCCGGGTTTCGCTATTGCCACTGAGACGTAAAATTTGCCGGGTCAGCGCATTCATGGCGCCGGAGCGCTCAATTCCAGCCGCCATAATCATCAATGCAATGATGGCGATAACGGCGCTACTGGAGAAACCAGAAAACAATTGACTGGGTAACACTAAGGGTTCAAGAAAAGGAAATTCACTCAACAGACCGAGTACCACAAGCACAATAATGGCACAAATATCAATAGAGAATTTTTCACTGAAAAATAAATAGAAAACGCAACAAATAAGACCCAGCGTGACAGCGATTTCAGGGGTTAGTGTTAACATATCCATGCTGATGCCCGGCTGCTTTTTATTATAACCATCTAACTATTCCAGATGGCTTTTGAGTGGTTCAAAATAGTACCAGTGCATAGTAAAGCGACCATAGTGCATTAGCCACTAGCTCCCCCGAACGGCGAGCGCACTATTTGTAAACAAAATCCGATGTTGTAAACAAAATCCGATGGAAATCCAATGGAAACTCTGCCATGTAACCAGAGGACAGCACTGCTTGCAACGCTAGTTGGCCGTCTGCCAACCTGGACATTAATACTCCACAGAATTAAACTTTCCAGCCGGGCTATCTATGCTCTTATTGCACAAAGACCCAATGCATAGATGCCCTCTTAAGTTATCGGAATAGCACTACAATCAACTGATGTAATTATTTTGTTCTAAAAAAGGCCATCACTAGCTTGCCATTCAGCGAATGGCGGCGACCAGAAAAGTGCAGTCTGCAAGGCGTTTTTACAGGACAAAAATAGTCGGGAAAATCTGATTAGTTTATTTAAAATCAATATCGTAGGCATTTTTCCAGTTCGGCTTAAATAAGCGAGAACAGCATTTAACCAAGCGATACATTGAAGCCATAAGATCAACGTGGTTGGAAGCAAAACAGTTAGTGTTAAATCAAAAAATATCAAAAACTAAGGAGTAAGGAATGCAATCTACAATGAAAACCATGGTTTTTTTAATCAGTTTGGTACTATTACTGGCCGGATGCGAAAACTTCAGCAAATCCGACAGTAGTGTCGACAATACATCCAATGAAACTGCGCCAGCGGTGCAAGAGGCCGATATGGACTATGGCCAGTTGGCAGGCGTCGAGATCGGTATGGGCGAATCTGGTGTAAGAGATGTTCTGGGTAACCCGGACAAAAGAGATGCCTACACCACCGGCAAGGGTTGGATTCCGTTCTACTATGGCAGCGATACTTCCCGTGAAACCTGGTACTACAAAGGCAAGGGTCATATAGACTTTTCAAGGAACCGCTACAGTGGAGCATTAAAGGTTATAAAAGTAAGACCAGAATAACCAGTCAACTTAAATCCTTTAATTGGCGATCGGCAGTGCCTTCTGGACACTGGCTGAATCCTGCCCCCTCTTCTAATGGCAAATAAGGCAAAGCAAGCAGCCAAAGTAAAAAACCTCTCTGTTCCAACTGACAACCTCTGTCCCAGCCTGAACACCGCCAAGAAAACATGCACTGCAATAGTGCAATTATCCAGAATGCTAACTAGGAACCTATCAGCATAGCGGCATAGGCTATTGATATATAATGGATTTTTAGCAATCACACAATGGCATGCATAGTGCTTAAACTTTAAACTAACGCGGATTATTGCTATTTCCAACCATAATTAGGGAGAGTAATTGTGAAACCTGATAGTCGAGCCTCAGGTTCAGGCGTGCATTTTTCCACTCACTATTCCAATTTCAATGCAATGCCTGATCAAGTTGATGGCAACATTGAATCAGTCCGGCAGGGAGAAAAGCGTCGGATTCTAGTCAGCCTTGCTTTTGCTTTGTCGAGCCTGCTGCTGCTTAGTATGATCAATGGCACTTAACCCGCTTTCACAACGATAGGGAAACCGTTGTCGTGCACAAAACTAGCTTTAGTATCAGTACGTTAAGCTAACTTCAGCTCGCTAAGTGTTGTTTCCGGGTGCAAGAATGGTTTGCTTTTTTTCTATATACAGGCAGACTTGAAAAATGTAGCGAACTATCAGCGATCTTTCCTCACCGATTTCTGGAACAATCATGCCTCTGAAGCCCCATACACCCGACATGAGCACAACCGGTTTTTGCGCACTAATCAACGACAGTGGCAGACGGGTCGAGTTTTACCTGCGCACGGTCGAAAGTAAAGTTTATATGATCGCTCTGTCCGGTCAATTTGGGCGACCCGCTACCAGGCAAAAAGCGCAAGGCCCCTTTGTTTCTCTGAGATTGGCTGAAGATGCCATGAAGGCTATCAGCAAAGCAATGATACGCACGGGCTACGAACAACTCATTAATATCCGGCCTCACTGGCAGTTTCAGATGTTAGCGGAAGTCAAAAAACTGCGTCAGGGCCGGGCCGATACACAGACCATACTTTATACCGGAAAAGAAGAGAGCACTGGACAAGGAGATAGCTACTCGGATTAAGTGCGCCCTAAGCGACTCAATACTGGCGTCATTTTAAGCCACCCGTTGCTTCTGCTCTTCAGCAGCGTCCACGCCAAAATAAGTTAACGACAACTCGTTGTGAATCTGCGCAAAACCTATTTGCAGCATATCCATGGCATTTTGTAACTCACCTTGTTCAAGGCGTTTATAATCCATTTTCTTGAGCTGCTTCTCTATGCGCTTGACAATTTCCTCCACGCTCTTGTGGTTGGGCAGCGTTTCCAGACTAAAGGACAGCTCGTATAAACAGCGGGCAATAGCTCGGGGAAACTTGGGTGATTGAATCAGAAAACGTAGCACATCTTCCCGCTTGATACTTACCTGCATCTCACGCCGGTACATTTGGTAGCCCGTGAGTGATCGCAGTACACTCATCCATTGCAAATTCTCGAATGTCGTCCGGTTCGTTGTGGCGTCAGGAATCAGGTTTTCAGAACGAATATCGATTATCCGACTGGTCATATCCCCACGCTCAAGACTTCTGCCCAATTTCAAGAAGGTATAACCGTCATCGTGATTCATCGTTCCCGAGAGGATGCCTGCAATTTTTTGGCATTCGGTAATGACACTTTGCAAGAAGGGATAACGCCCTCGTTTTGTTAACGCCTGCTGAGATCGATCTTTGGCTTGCAGGTAAACAGAATTAAGTGTTTCCCAGCTTTCTCTTGGAATCACGTCTCGGATGGTGCGTGCATTTTCTCTGGCATAAGCCAAACTGGCGATGATGGAGACCGTATTGGAACCGCTGTCACTAATCAAATACCGCAAAACCTGTCGCTCGCCCACGTCCTCGGGGAAATCATCCGAGGCCCCTGTGATGGCGAGTAATTGTCCCCAAATAGGCGACAGACCTTTGGGCAGGTCCAAAGCCAGATTGGCATTCACATTGATTAATCGGGCCATATCTTCGGCCCGTTCCAGATAACGACCCAACCAATAAATATTACCTGCAACCCGTGATAGCATATTAGTTCTCCTCGTCAATAATCCAGGTATCTTTGCTCCCCCCACCTTGGGAAGAATTCACTACCAGGGAACCTTTTCCCAACGCGACCCGTGTTAATCCGCCCATGGTCACATGGGCTTGATTACTGGACAGAACAAAAGGACGCAGATCCACATGGCGGGGTTCCGGAGCGCCATCAATCATCGTCGGAACAGTGCTCAGATTGAGCGTGGGTTGCGCGATATAGTTACGTGGATCTTTTTTAATCAAGCGGGTGAATGTCTCCCGCTCTTTTTTAGTTGAGCGCGGACCAATCAACAAGCCGTAACCACCGGACTCATTGGCTGGTTTGATGACCAACTCTTCCAGGTGTTCCAGCACGTAGGCGAGGTCTTTCTTTTCGAGACATTTGTAGGTCGGCACATTGGGCAGAATAATGTCTTGATCCAGATAATAGCGGATCATTTCCGGTACGTAGGCATACACCACTTTGTCGTCAGCCACACCCGCACCAGGCGCATTGGCTAGTGCCACCTTACCTTTCAGCCATGCCCTCATGAGGCCAGCCACGCCTAGGGTGGATTCGGCCAGAAATACATCTGGGTCCAGAAAGGCGTCATCGATGCGGCGGTAGATGACATCCACCCGGTCCAGTCCGTAGATGGTTTTCATATAAACGCAGTCATCATCTTCGACCACCAAATCTGAACCCTGCACCAGTTCACAGCCCATTTGCTGTGCCAGATAGGCATGCTCGAAATAGGCCGAGTTGTAAATACCGGGTGTTAATATCACCACCTGAGGATCATCCCCTGGCCGGGGGGATAGAGCCGCCAGTGTATCGAATAACTGAGAGGGATAATCATCCACCGGCATAATGCCAAAGTCACCGAACAGATCAGCGAACACCCGTTTCATTACTTGGCGGTTTTCCAGCATGTAAGACACCCCAGAGGGCACTCTCAAATTGTCTTCCAGCACATAGATCTGGCCATCATCGTGACGCACCAAATCAGAGCCACAAATATGTGCCCAAATCCCGTGAGCAGGGTTCACACCCACACATTGAGAACGAAAGTTCTTGGATTTCTTTAACAACTGTCCAGGGAAAACACCATCTTTGATAATTTTCTGTTGATGATAAATATCATCAATAAACATATTCAGCGCCTGCACCCGCTGGGTTAATCCCTTAGCAACCACATCCCATTCTTTTTTACTGCTTACCCTGGGAATGATGTCAAAGGGCCATTGCCGGTCTATAGAACCGCCCTCCTGATCATAAACGGTGAAAGTAATCCCCATTTCCTGGATACTGAGTTCGGCGGCTTGCTTGAGTTGATTAAGCTCTTCATTTTCCAGACCAGCCAAATGCTCAGCCAATCTCATCGCCACTGGCCGGGGCTTACCCTCAGGTTCGATCAACTCATCATAGAGTCCGGGATACCGGTAATCCTGCCAATCAATGCCCATGGGAGAGTTCCTCGCTGCTTATTGTTTTCATGGTGACCGCCACTTCGGGCTGTTGTTGCCCGGCTCCGTAGCAAACCCCTTTTAAGGGGGGGACATCACTGTAATCCCTTCCCAGTGCCACGATTAAATGCTCATCTTCAACCCACATTTTGTTAGTAGGGTCCACATGCAACCAGCCATAATCGGGAACCCAAACAGCGACCCAGGCATGAGAAGCATCGGAGCCTGGCCGTTTCTCCTGGCCTTCGGGTGGATAGGTCATCACATAACCGCTCACATAGGCGGCCACCAAACCGATACTGCGCAGACCGGAAACGGCAAAATGGGAAAAGTCCTGACAAACCCCTTTACGAAGCTGGCAAAACTCCTGCAATGTGGTTTCTACTTTGGTGGCAAAGGGGTCATAGTCGTAGTCTGCATAAATACGATTGGCAAAACTGAGCAAAGCTTCGGCCATTGGTCTTTGTTTAGTGAAGCTGACCAGCGTGTAGTCTCTGATCTCGTCGGCAAAAGACACCATCGGGCTGGGGTAGGCAAAGGCACAAAACTGCACCTGTAGGCGGGTATCGGCCAAGGCGTCGAAACGCAGGCTTTCCCAGGGTAATTGGCAATGACGGTTGCGAGGTCGAGGACGACGGGTTACCGTCGCCTCACTGCTGACCTGGAGCTGACTATGGGGACTATGCACCTCAAAATACCGCACACTATTACCAAAACTGTCGGTCTGCATGCGTTCTATTTGTGGCTTTGGGTTGACCGTAATCTGGTGCTGAAGTAACTCCTGTGAATCGTTGTTCAGAGGTGCCAGCCACGCCAGGTTATAGGCGAGGGATGCCGTAACCGGATAACTATAGGTGGTATCATGGCGTACACGGAGATGACTGCGACCGGATGAGTCAGCGGATGAGTCGGGTAACTGGCTGGGCATGGGTAAAGTATCTTTGCTCAATGCTTAAACCAAAATGGTTGAGTTTAGTTCTAATAGTTAGCAAAAACTCCGCCAGATTTTCTCGTCGGCCCTGCTGATTAGACCAATCACCTGCCTCCGCCAACTTCAGAGGCGTTATTATGGCCAAGGCCATTTTTTCGAGAGGCATTAAGCCCTGATGGGGATTAGGGTTCAGGAAATTCAGTAAGGGCTCCATCTCTTGCATACCTGAGAGCAGCGATCGCGGATTGGTTGGCTCTATTAACAAGTGCTGCCAAAGCGTCACGTTGGATTGATCTGTGCCGTAGCGACGACGATGACTGTTCAGGCAATCATTAGTCTCTAGTAACACCTGGCGCAAGCCATTCTGGTCATCCGGCGACAAATTCCTACAGGTATTGTAGATACCAAAGACCAGGTTTTGAGCCCGTTCCAGACGTTTACCCAGTTGCAGCCACAGACCACCATGATTGACTGCCAGACTTTCCTGACTGGCTCCCCAGAATGCCAGCAAAGCAGTCAGAAAAGGCTGGTTGATCTGGTCCAGGACAAGCGTTTTGGCACCGTTCTGTTGCACCGATTCGAGCAAATCTTCTATTCCCTCCACCGCACGCCAACAGTCCCCTGACCATAGATCCCGCACCGTATAGGCAGTGTCCACTGCAGTATGCAGATTATTGGCTACCGTACCCGGTATACTTCTATCGAGGACAGTCTGCTGCAGTTTTCCAGCCGTTAGCCAGTCGCCAGTACCGGTATCGAAGTAAACATGGATTGAAGGCTTCAGACTGATCAGCACTTGCCGGTCTGCTTCATCACCGTAATCGAGGAAATTATCCAACTGGCGCAAATAGGCACGTATCAAACGCAACAGAGATTCACTACGCTCCAGATAACGCCCCAGCCAAAACAGATTCTCTGCAGCCCGGCTGGTAAGAATGGCCGATGCTTTGCGACGCTGTGGGGTAGGACTCAGACGCAGCACCTCCCGAGTGGTACCGGATGCTCTGATCAACCAGGTGTCCTTGCTGACGCCGCCCATTTGGCTGGAAACCACAAAGGTATCCGCATCCGGTGAGACCCGGGTTAAGCCCCCAGGCATCACATCGTAGCGCTCACCGTCGCCTGCGGTAAAGGCTCTCAAAACCAGATGACGAGGATTCAGCGCTCCCTCTGTCAGCGTTGGAACAGTGGAAAAACTCAAAGCTTGCTGCCCCACGTAGAGCCAGGGTGAACGCTGAATACGATCCGTAAGTTGTTGTTTTTCTAGACGACTTAGCTGATTGCCGTAAATCACACCGACGGATCGGTCGACCTTCTTAATAACCAACCGCTCAAGATGATCCACCACATATTGTCGCTCTTTTGGCTGACCACACCACCAGGTCGCTACTTCCGGCAGCAGCAGTTCCTGAGCCAGAAAATGCTTAGCCAACCCAGGTAAAAATGGTAGTAAGGCTGCCGATTCTAAAAATCCACTGCCTAATGGATTGGCTAAGGCCACTTTGCCCAGCATCTGCGCCTGCGCGAGGCCCGGCACTCCCAACATGGAGTCACTTCTGAAATTAAGAGGGTCACAATAGCTGTCATCAACCCGACGGATAATCACATCGACTTGTTGCAAGTCATCCACTGTTTTTAAGTACACTTTACCCTGACGAACGGTCAAATCATCACCGGTAACCAAGGTGATGCCCAACTGAGCGGCCAGGAATGTGTGTTCAAAATACACTTCGTTGCCTACTCCGGGGGATAACAGCACGATGGTTGGATCCCGCTGATCTTCCGGCGACAGAGCAGCCAGATGTCGCTTTAAGTGAAAGAAAAACTGAGCCAGGGGGGCGGTTGGATACTCCTCGGTGCCAAAGCCCTGCGGCCCCAGCACCCGCTTAGTGACCATGCGGGCTTCCAGAATGTAGCCAGCACCGGATGGACCTTGGGTACGATCACTCAAGACCCACCACTGGCCATCGGGACCCCGACCCAAATCAGCCGCATACAGCGTCAGGGGAGCGGGTTGACCACCGACCATAGCCTGCAGATAGCCGGGGTTCTGGAATATCACCTGAGGCGGGATCAAGCCGGCCTTCAGGCAGGTCTGAGACCCCATTACATCGTTCAGAATGAGCGAAAATAACTGCGCCCGCTGTTGCAATCCGGCCTCAATTGGGGACCAGTCTTTTTCAGTGAACAGCATGGGCAGTGGATCAAGCCGCCAGGGTCGACGCATGCCTTCGGGGTTATCATAAACATTATAATTGACCCCCTGCTCTTTCAGCCTGCGCTGAGTTTCCCGACTCAATGCACCCAGGTCCTGCGGCGTTGCACTGGCAAAGTAATCAGCAAAGCCTCGCCAATGAGGGCGAACCTGACGCCCGGGGGCCAACATCTCATCAAAGGCCGAGTCCAGGGTAACATAAGATAGCTGGGCGCTACCGCCGCGAGTCTGAGTCTGGCTTTGGCTCTGAGTCTGTTTTTGATGCACCGCCGCCTTGCCCGCCGGGTCGGCCGGAGGCTTTGATATACTCATGGGCTTACTCATGTGGTCTGTCAAAAGTCATTGATCAATTATTCAGTCACTCCACGGCCTCAGTCAAAACGCAGATCGAGGGTAGTGGGATAACTGGGATTAACCGCCGCTGGCGCCGGTGTGCTACCTTTGCGGTTAGCGGGATTAGCATACAGCCGTCCGCCGCCTTCCACCACGGGCGGGGCAATCCGTTGACCGTGTTGATGGCCCAAATCTTCGAAGCGACCCACGCGACGGGACTCTGCTTCCAGCGCGTTGACAGGAAAGACATCATAACTGCGCCCTCCGGGATGCACCACGTGATAGGTGCAGCCACCAATACTGCGCCCATTCCAGCTATCAAAGACATCAAAAATCAAGGGCGTATGCACGCCAATGGTGGGGTGCAAAGCAGACCAAGGCTGCCATGCACGATAGCGAATACCAGCCACGTAACAACCTTCTTGCCCGGTGGCTACCAGAGGCACGCTGCGTCCATTACAAGTTAAGATATAGCGCTCAGAATTGATATTACTCAGCTTTACCTGAAGTCGCTCCATGCTGGAGTCCACATAGCGCGCTGTACCTGCCCCGGTGGCCTCTTCTCCCAGCACAAACCAGGGTTCCAACGCATGATGCACTTCCAATTGCATACCTTCGAGTTGGTAGCGACCGACGCGGGGGCAACGAAACTCCAAAAAGGAGTCAAACCAGTGCGCTTTGAAGGGCAAACCGTGCTCATTCATAAAAGCCAATACATCTTTAAAGTCCTGCCATAAAAAATGTGGCAGCATAAAGCGATCATGCAAAGTAGTGCCCCAATCTACTAGCTTTTTCTGATATGGCTTGTCCCAAAACAGTGCAACGCAGGCTCGCAACAGTAACATTTGCACCAAACTCATGCGCGCATGGGGTGGCATCTCAAAAGAACGAAACTCCAATATGCCCAAACGACCAGTACTGGTATCTGGTGAGTAGAGCTTATCAATACAAAATTCACTGCGGTGCGTGTTGCCGGTCAGGTCCGTAAGCAAATGCCGCAGCTGGCGGTCAACCAACCAAGGCTGCTGACTGTCACCCTCGGGCATCTGGGAAAAAGCGATATCCAATTCATATAAACGTTCAATCCGAGCCTCATCGACCCGGGGAGCCTGGCTGGTGGGGCCAATGAACATACCACTGAATAAATAAGATAAGCTGGGATGATGCTGCCAAAAGGTGATTAAGCTGCGCAATAATTGGGGTCTTCGGAGTAATGGACTATCGGCTGGCGTTGCCCCACCCAGCGTCACGTGATTGCCGCCTCCAGTGCCACTGTGGCGGCCATCTAACATAAACTTCTCGGTACCAAGGCGGCTTTCTCTGGCCTCGGCATACAATGTTTCGGTGATCAGCTTGAGTTCATCCCAGTTCCCGGCTGGCTGAATATTGACCTCAATAACGCCGGGATCAGGTGTCACCACCAGCTTCGACAGGCGTGGGTCGTTAGGTGGGGTGTAGCCTTCTATCCTGACCGGACGATCGATGCGCTGGGAGGCTTGGGAGACAGCTTCCAGCAAAGTAACGTATTCTTCCAGGGTGCTCACAGGCGGCATAAAAATATACAGAAAACCCTCTCTGACCTGAGCACAGATAGCGGTATGTATTTCCTGCTCGGCCAAGGGCCGTTTTTCTACCCGCCGTATCGGCTTTAGCTCCTGTGGCAAAGGAGCAAAGGGGTCCCGCTCATGAAGCTCAAAAGCATCACTCAGTTGCTGCTCAGATAAACTGGCCAGTGGCAGCCGCAAGCCTAATGGCGAGTTACCCTCCAGTAAATAGAGAGCACCTTGTCGAAAGGTCCAGAGACAAGTCTGCCAGCTCTGAGTCACCTGGTTCAGTGCCAGTGGCAAGCAATAGCCCACGGCATGATCGAGCCCTTGCTCCAGAACTTGAGCTAAAGTGCGCTTTGCCAGTGATTCGTGATTATCATATGGCTCCGCATCAACGGGTAATTGACCGTTTTGCCAGAGGGTAAAGAACGGGTCTTCATAGCAAGGCAATACGGCCCTATCAGACAACCCCATGTGCTTACAAAATTCCACTATAAAAGCACGGGCATCCTCTTTTTTGGCTCTATGTTCCAAAATATCTTCCGAACCAGTCCATAGGGGTTGGCCGTCTTTGCGCCAATATATACCGTACTGCCAACGCGGTAAGGGTTCCCCAGGATACCATTTGCCCTGACCAAAGTGGACAAAGCCAGCTTTGGAAAACCGCTTCTTCAAACGCTGGGTGAGTTCAAATGCCAGTTTTCGCTTTTGAGGACCATCCGCATCGGTGTTCCACTGGGCGGATTCCATATCATCAATAGAAACAAAGGTGGGTTCACCGCCCATGGTCAAACGCACATCCCGCTTTTCCAATATCTCGTCTATGTATTGACCCAGCGCATCGATATCTTCCCAGTCATGGTCCGCAAAGGGTTTAGTCACCCTGGGATCTTCCTTCAACCTGACCACTTCGTTACTGTGTTGAAACTCCACCTCGCAAGGGTCTACCAGCCCATCAACGGGAGCAGCATCAGAGGGTTCAGGGGTGCAGCTCAGGGGTATATGGCCTTCTGCCGCGAATAGACCCGAGGTCGGGTCCAACCCCAACCAACCGGCACCAGGTACATAGACTTCGCACCAGGCATGTAGGTCAGTGAAATCCACACTCGGCCCACTGGGTCCATCCAAGGATTTTTGGTCTGGCGCTAATTGCACCAGATACCCGGAAACAAAGCGCGCCGCCAAGCCGATGTGGCGAAATAACTGCACCATTAACCAAGCCGTATCCCGGCAGGAGCCACGAGCGATTTTCAGCGTTTCATCAGGGCTTTGCACCCCTGGTTCCATGCGAATATTGTAGCCAATATCGCTGCAGACCTGCTGATTCACTGCCACCAGAAAATCATTGATGGTTTTCTTCGATAGATCAAAGGTTTTCAGGTACTTATCAAAACGCTCACCACAGGGCTTCTTCTCCAGAAAGGGAATTAACTGGGTGGCCAGACTACTGGCATAAGTAAACGGGAAATCCTTAGCGTACTCTTCAACGAAGAAGTCAAAGGGATCATAGGCGGTCAGATCAGCCACCAGGTCCACATCAACACTGAGTTCGCTGCATTTCTCGGGAAACACTAAGCGCGCGATATAATTAGAGAAGGGGTCCTGAAGCCAGTTAATAAAATGATTCTGGGGAGCTATCTTCAGGCTGTAGCTGACAATCGGTGTGCGGCAATGTGGCGCTGGGCGCAGGCGCACCGTGTGCGGCGACAAATGCACCAGGCGATCAAATTTATAGGCAGTCCGATGGCGAAGCCCCACGATAATACTCATTCATCCCCCTTGGATAAGACGTAATCAAGTGGTCAGTTGCACTGGAAGGGTGGCTACAATAAATTAACCAACATTAAATGCACACAAAAAAGATGCCAGAACACTCTGACACGCCTTTTGCCTGTCCTTTTTCGAGGCCTCAGGAGCTGCCATTAAAGGCTAAAGTGCTGAGATGTGATGAAGCTGTCAGATTAGTCAGGCTGTTTAATGATAAACTTGGTGTTAATCTATTGACTGGCTGGTAAAGAAGGATACTTACTGTCCAACTCAGCGGGACTGACTCTATTGCATTTGATTGCGTTTGCGGGAAAGATTTCTTCATAACAAAATATTATTATCCGCGCCAAAACGGGTCCTGCTACTCATAAGCTTGATGGAAACAGCGAGATGACAAGCAAAGGCAAACCAGCACGGGGATCACTCTCCGGATTGAGTCTCTTCGAGGATTTTGAAAACCTTTTTGCTGTTGTGGTGGCAGACACTATTGCGCTGAAAGAAGCTGCCTATGTTATCAGGCATCAGACCTACCAGCAGCACCTGGGATTAGAAGCCTTGGGCGATGCCATCGATAAATATGATGACTTCGCCTATCACTTGCTGTTGATGCATCGTCCAAGCCAGCGTTTTGCTGGCACTATCCGCCTGATCACTCCCCGCCACCAACAACATGGACTACCATTTCAGGAAGGTGAGGCACAAAAAAACTGGAAGACCAACAGCAAGCTAAGTTCGCTCAAACCAAGGGAATACAGCGAAGTATCTAAATTGGCAGTAGCCATAGATTTTCAGCGGCGCTCCACGGACCAAAATCCACTCAGTGAAAATCTCAATCCCATCGAAGAACAAGGTTTTGCCATCGGTAGCCATCGGGATTTCCCAAAAATCACCATGGGACTCTGTTTGGCGTCCATTGCTCTCGCCAGACAACTGTTTCACGAATATCTGTTTGCTGTTATGCCTCCCACCTTAAGCAACAAACTGAAAGGCTATGGTTTGGTGTTCGATCGTGTGAGTCATGTTTTCGATCGCCATGGTGCCAAAGCCGTCTACCGACTGCATGTGGAGCAAGGCGTACAGATTGTCGACTCTATCTATGGCATGAGTGATTATATTTCGAGACAATTAGCTGCTCAACTCCATTTACTGCCAGATGTAAATGAGCAATATTAAGGCATGAAAGCGAAGCAATGATGAATAGCAACGAAATTCCTCCCAGTATTATTTCCCACGTATCCATAGGAACCAATGATTTTGACCGGGCCACCCAGTTTTACGATCAGGTTCTGCAAACGTTAGGAATCCGCCGGATAATGGAACATCCCGGTGCCGTCGCCTATGGCAGACAATATCCTGAATTCTGGGTGCAAACGCCAATTAATGGAAAAGTGGCATCTGCAGGTAATGGCTTTCATCTCTCCTTTATCGCCACCAGTCAGGCCCAGGTCGATGCTTTTTTTCAGGCTGCAGTCGCGGCCGGTGCCAGTGATGAAGGTCAACCCGGCACCCGTCCCGACTATGGCGAGCCTTACTACGGTTGCTTTGTGCGTGATGCCGATGGCCATAAGATCGAGGCTTGTTGCTGGGATGAGACCCTGACCAGCACCTAACAGACACTATTTAATCCTCCCTGCAAGCAAGCCAAGCATGACGTCTTTCAGGAGAGACTATTTAACAGCCAACCTTGACAAGCCCTCCTTAACTGCTTAACTTACCTGCCACTTTCGGGTGTTCCGACAGGAATGAAACGGGAAGCTGGTGAAAAACCAGCACTGCCCCCGCAACGGTAATCGAACACAGGTTTGCACTTGCTGCTGGATATCAGATCCTGCTGTAAACAAACCAAACCAAATGGGTATACCACTCAGTCCGATCCTTCTGGATTGGCTGGGGAAGGTCTGTTTGGTGGCGTATTCACAGCCTGTTCGTTAGTCCGGAGACCGGCCAGAAAGTCATAGCAAATACTGCGGAGGGCAGTCACTGGCGTGTCCTCCGGCAATCACATCCCAGCCTGGGATATTCCAGCTTTTCCTGACCTGCCTCATCCTCAGATTTTTGCATCCCTACTCACCGTCCTTACTAACCCAGTCATTGGCGCGGGTGTGCGCCAACAGGAATAATCATGCAAAAATTCATCAATACAAGCCCCTTTTTTAACCGCTCGAGCGATCGCAGCCTGATCACTCTGACTCTATCACTTTCCCCAAAGATTGCCCCTGAGCAATCCCATACGGTCAACAGAAGAAGCCTAACTGCTATGGCAGGTTCAACTGTCTTAATTGGGCTAACGACTCTGTTTGGGTTAACAGCCATCAGCGCTAGCAGCCTCGCGACCGAATCGCAGGCAGATGACGAAAACTATCATGCCCCAATTATCATCACTGCCACCCGTACTGCGCAAACGGCCAATGAGACGATTGCCTCGGTAACCGTCATAACTGAAGAAGATATACAGCGCCGCCAGGTGCGCTCAGTTGAAGAACTGCTGCGTGGAGAAACAGGCCTGCAAGTGATCAATAATGGTGGGCGAGGAAAAGTCACATCGGTGCTGATGCGAGGCACCAATTCGGAACATGTCCTGGTATTGATTGATGGCATTAAAGTGGGGTCTGCCAGCTTAGGTATTACCTCATTTCAAGATATTCCGGTGACACAAATTGAACGCATCGAAATAGTGCGTGGCCCCCGCTCCAGCTTATATGGCGCTGAGGCCTTAGGCGGCGTTATCCAGATTTTCACTAAACGGGGAGAAGGGGCATGGAAGCCTTCATTAAGCCTGACCGCAGGCTCGGATGAGACCTACGAAGGCACAGTGGGCGTTCGCGGTGGCAGTGACGCCATATTCTACAATTATTCCCTGAGCGCGGCCGATAGCGAAGGGTTTGACTCCTGCGATGGTGCCGCAGCTACTGACTTCACTGCTTGCTTTAACGATGAACCAGATGACGACGGCTACCAAAACTGGTCTGGTAGCGCCAGTGTGGGCAGTCGATTCGACAACGGTTCTGAAGTCACCTTGAGCTATCTGCACAGCGATAGCGAAACCGAATTTGATGGTAACTTTCAGAATGAGTCAGAAACAGTGCAACAGGTACTTGGTCTCAATAGTGCCATCGCAATAAACGATATCTGGTGGCTTAAAATAGTGGCGGGTCGCAGTGCTGATGAATCCGATAACTTTAAGGACAGCGTGTTTTCCAGTCGCTTTGATACCGAGCGGGATTCGGTCACCTTGCAAAACGACTTCATTCTATTCAGCCGGGATACGCTGACCATCGGCGCTGATTACAACCGGGACGAAATTGATTCGAATGAAGACTTTACCGTAACCGAGCGAGAAAACTACGGCGGCTTTATTCAATATCTGGCGGCTCTCGGTGGACACGATATTGAGCTCAGCGGTCGCTATGACGACAACGAACAATTTGGTTACCAGGTCACCGGAGGTATCGCCTATGGAGCTAATGTAAGCGATCATTTGCGTTTTATCACCTCCTACGGAACGGCCTACCATGCCCCCACTTTTAACGATCTGTATTTCCCCGATTTCGGCAATCCGGAGCTACAACCCGAAGAATCCCGCTCTTTCGAAATCGGCTTCAAAGGCTACTATGAAGCTGATGCTGGCGAGGTGGGCGCAGCGAACTGGTCCTTCGTCTGGTTCAATACATTGATCGATGACTTAATTGGCTTTGATGAAAACTTTGATGCCATCAATGTGGACAAAGCTAAGATCAAAGGCGTTGAATTCAGCTATGACAACCGCATGCATCAACATTGGCTGGTGGGCTTTGGTTTCACCTGGCAATCACCAACCAGTGAATCTGGCGCGACCCGCGGTAATCTGCTACCGCGCCGGGCCGAACGTTCAGGGCGACTTGATGTAGATTATCTGGCCACCCGCTGGTCGGCAGGAATGACCTTGACAGCGGCCAGCAGTAGTTTTGATGATCGTGGCAACACCAGGGAATTGGGCGCCTGGCAAACCGTCGATTTGCGGGGAGAAATGGGCGTGACAGAGGATTTAAGCCTGCAGCTGAAAGTTGAAAACCTGTTCGACAAAGAGTATGAAACCGCCAGCGATTACAACCAACCCGGTCTCGGCTTTTTCCTTACTCTGCTTTATCAACCCTAAATCAACCCAAAGCTTTGTTGGGTTTACAGCACCATCAAGCTGCCGGCACCTTAGCAGAAGCGCGGACAAAACAATCCAGTAATGAGATTATTCTCACGATTTAATCGCTTCGAAATAAGTGTGCCG
>JGI12048J13642_10456463_pt1 | contig 19430 bp, 10 predicted proteins | sample ElkSlonscriptome_16_FD_13642 | JGI IMG/M metagenome (IMG submission 13642)
TTTACTATTGATGAATTTGTTGTCAATTCTGAATATTAACCAGCGGTTCATCTCATTCCTCAATTCTTCAATTGAACAGCAGACAACACTGTGTGGAAAATATATGGAGCATCAGCTGGAAGGATTTGAGAACGATCTGAACAAATTATTATACAAGTATCAGTTTTCGACCATCTTCAGCGATCCGGAGATGATGCAGCAGGGAGAGAAGAGCCTGCAGGTTTTCTATTCAAAATACAGGGAACTGATCACGAACGTATTTATTTTTGACAATGATAAAAACTATTTTGGTCTGTATATCAATGACCAGGATGAATTTGTCGTTGACACATTCCCAAGGCAAAGGCAACAGGAGCTAAATGCCAGGGACAAGGTGATTGAAAGCGATGGCAAGTACCTCTACCATTATCCCTATTTTGAAAATGACCAGGTTAGCGGCAACATAATTGTTGAGGTGGACTTCAATGAGTTTGCAAATGAGGTGTTTTCGTTCTACCCGCTCGGAAAAACCATTTCCTGGCAATGGGTTATCAACTCTGATGAGGAGATCCTGACAGAAAATTTCCCTGACAGTATGGAGATAAGTGGGCTCACGGCGATTAGTGATAGCATTGATGTTTTTGCAAGCGGATTGATCAACCATACAATCACCGAAGGGGGGAAGCGAAAGCAAAAAGTTCATTCAGCATTCTACCCGATGAGTATTTTTGGCATGAACCTCGGAATTGTATTTACAGCCAGCCAGACCGATTTCAACAGGTTCTTCATCAATCAGAACATCCTGGTTTCCATGATGGCATTTATTATTACACTCCTGCTGATCATCTACCTATTGCTGATCATTCGCAGAAAAAACCGGTCCCAGGAGCGCCTGATGATGTCAGAAACTGTTTTTCGTCAGATCATTGAAAAGGTCCCGGCGGGGATCATGATCCTGGATGCAGGCGGTGTAATCAGGAATATCAACAGCACTGCGCAGCAATTGATGTTCATCAGTAAAAAGGAAAAGCTCATCGGCAAAGAATATTCCAAGCAACTGTTACAGACAAATAAATTCCTTCTGCGAGATTCAACGGATTCACTCGATACTTCCGACTATCTCTATTATGAGAAGGAGGGGAGTGAGACCGTGATATTCAGGGTCGAAGAACAAACAAGGATCGGGGGCGAGGAACTCAGGCTCATTGCGCTGATTGATGTTTCCCAGATTGAAAGGTCCAGGAAACAGGAAGTAGCGGCCAACAGAGCAAAATCAGACTTTCTTGCATCAATGAGTCATGAGATCAGGACGCCGATGAACGGGATCCTCGGAATGGTAAGCAGCCTGATGGATTCCAAACTTGATGACAATGTGAAGGAGAAGGTCGGGATCATTAAAAAATCGTCCGACCTGTTAATGACGATCATCAATGATATCCTTGACTTCTCCAAGATCGAGGCAGGAAAAATGATGCTCGAGGAGATACCGTTTCGCCTCAGGGAGGAGGTCTCCCTGGTAATCGATCTGTTCAGGCCGCTTGCAGAAGAAAAGGGACTTCCGATTGATACAGAGATCGCCGCATCCGTGCCGGACAAGCTGATCGGAGATCCATTCAGGTTGAGGCAGGTGATATCCAACCTGGTGAGCAATGCCATCAAGTTTACTGATAAGGGCCGGATCACAATCGGGGCTGATCTTATGGAAAACTACAACGGCAGAATGCAGCTCTTGTTCTGGGTAGAGGATACAGGGATCGGTATACCTGAGGATAAGATCGGAGGCATTTTCGGTACGTATGCACAATCACGCGGATCAGTGAGCCGGAAGTTTGGTGGTACCGGTCTGGGAACAGCAATCTCAAAACAACTGGTCGAGTTGATGAATGGGGAGATATGGGTGGAAAGCCCGGCCAGGAATTCATCCTCCGATGAGGCACCTGGATCACGATTCAGCTTTACTATTGAGGTATACTCGAACGAGAAAAAGGAGAAAAAATACAACTTCCAGGGAATCCACAATCTGAACCAGATCACGATTCTCTACCTAACCAAGGAACCAAATCCGGAGAAGAACAGTATCAATAAACTGTTTAACCAGTTTGGGATCAACATCGTAACCAAGATCTACCAGAGCAGCACAATCGATACTGTGATTCATCATCTGAATGTAAAAAAGGACCTCTACCAAATTCTTGTCGTTGCAGACAAAAAGGATCATGACGGCTTTGAGCTTGCAAATAAACTGAAGGAGGAGGGCTTGATGGGGCTATTCCCTTCCATCATGGTCAGTAACAATGATCAGCCTGGTAATATCAGGATCACCAAACGCCTGGACATGGACTATTACCTGGTTGAGCCTTTCGAAAGCAAGGAGCTCTTTGACATCATCCAGGAGATCTTTCCCGGACTGAAGGATCAGAAGAGCATTGAGCCAATATTGAACGCACTGCCCGCTCATCTCTCCATATTGCTGGTGGAGGACAACCTGATCAACCAGAAGGTGGCACAATCGATATTTAAGAATATCGGGTATGAGATAGAGATTGTCCCCAATGGATCTGAAGCTATAGATAAGACAAAAAAGCAGGAGTATGATATAATTTTCATGGACCTGTTCATGCCTGAAGTTGATGGCTTCGAAGCCGCTGAACAGATCCGTAAAAACGGGATTCAAACACCAATCATAGCCATGTCTGCTGATGCAGATGATCAGCGCAAGGCCAAATCGGTACTTGTTGGTATGGATGATTACCTGCCGAAACCCGCCAGACTGGAGACAGTCAAGCAGCTACTCATTAAAATGTTTTCAACTTCCGTAAAATAAGTTAGCCATGAATGCACACGAAATTGACTACAGGATCATTGGTGATGATATACAGATCGTTGAAATTGAGCTGGATCCAGGGGAAACGGTGATCGCTGAAGCAGGCTCCATGATGTATATGGAGGACGACATTGAATATGATACAAAACTTGGTGATGGGTCAAGCACCAACGAGGGGATGTTCAGTAAACTGCTGGCGGCAGGTGGGAGGATCCTTACCGGTGAATCGCTTTTTGTCACCCATTTTACCAACCGGGGCAACGGAAAAAGAAAGGTCTCCTTTTCTGCCCCATATCCGGGCAAAGTGGTGCCAGTGGAACTGCCCGTGGTAGGCAATAGCCTGATCGTGCAAAACGACGCCTTCCTTTGTGCTGCACTCGGAACAAAAATCTCTCTCCATTTTAACCGCAAACTTGGTAGCGGCCTGGTGGGAGGAGAAGGTTTTATACTTCAGCGACTTGATGGAGATGGCAGGGCATTCATACATGCTGGCGGAACGGTGATAGAACGGCGCCTGAACAACGAAATGCTCAGGGTGGATACAGGCTGCATCGTGGGCTTTACCCAGGGAATCGATTTTAATGTGCAGGCAGCAGGAAACCTGAGGTCGATGGTCTTTGGAGGTGAAGGCTTGTTCCTGGCAACCCTGAAGGGTACCGGGACGGTCTGGCTTCAGTCCATGCCGATCAGGAAACTGGTCCAGGCCCTGTCTCCCTATGGTAAAAATGTGCGCAAGGAGGGTCGTTCTTTTCTCCAGGGTTTCCTGGAGTGATCCACCCCGGTCATACAGAATACCATTATAACCCTTATCTTTGTATCCATGGTGAAAAGAGGGGATATAGAGATCATGGCTCCAGTCGGATCCATGGAGTCATTGAGGGCCGCCATACAGGGTGGGGCCGATTCGGTATATTTCGGGATCGAACAATTGAATATGCGTTCCAGGTCTTCAGCCAATTTTACGGCTGAAAACCTTCCTGAGATCGTTGAGATAGCAAAGGAGCATCACCTTAAAACCTACCTGACGGTCAATACCATCATCTATAACCACGAGCTGATACAGATGCGAAAGATCGTTGACCTGGCCAGGGAGCACGGGGTATCAGCCATCATTGCATCAGATCAGTCCGTACTTGCCTACGCACTCAAATCAGGAGTTGAAGTACACCTATCCACACAACTTAACATCAGTAATATAGAAGCATTGAAGTTTTATGCAAATTTTGCAGATGTAGTGGTGCTGGCGCGGGAGCTTGAGCTTGAGCAGGTGACAGAGATTCACAGGGCCATTGCACTGGAGGATGTCAGGGGCCCTTCCGGTGAATTGATCAGGATTGAAATGTTTGTTCACGGTGCACTCTGCATGGCTGTCAGTGGAAAATGCTATCTGAGTTTGCATGAACACAATCACTCTGCAAATCGGGGAGATTGCTTTCAGGTGTGCAGGAGCTCGTACCAGGTGACTGATAAGTCGAGAGGAATTGAACTCGAGGTTGAAAACAAGAACATCATGTCTCCCAAGGACCTATCCACCATCCATTTTCTTAACAAAATCCTGGATGCGGGCGTTCGCGTACTGAAGATCGAGGGCAGGGCCCGTTCCCCCGAATACGTAAAAACAGTCACCTCGTGTTACGGGGAAGCAGTGGACGCCTGCCTGAACGGAACCTATTCCCGGGAAAAGATCGAACAATGGAAGGAACGGCTCAGCAAGGTGTTCAACAGGGGGTTCTGGGACGGGTACTATCTCGGACAGCGACTCGGGGAATGGAGCGAGGTATATGGTTCTGCAGCCACAACCAGTAAACGCTATATCGGCAAAGGAACAAACTACTTTGACCGGATTGGTGTAGCTGAATTTATCATCGAGACCGGAGAAGTTTCTGTTGGGGATGAGATCCTGATCATTGGTCCCACCACCGGTGTCCTAGAAACAATGGTAAGGGAGATCCGGGTAGATGACAAAAAATCGGGCAAGGCCGTGAAAGGGGACCGGTGTTCCATTCCTGTTGGCACCGTGGTGCGCAGGTCGGATAAACTTTACAGGGTGATCTACAAGCAGGAAAAGAAAGACTGAGACCTGTCCTGACCTATTTCCTATTCACAGCCGGTAAAAGGATCCTGAAAACTGTTTTTATACCTGGCTCAGATGTGAGGACAAAGATTTTGCCATTGTGGTAGGATTCAATGATTCGCTTTGTCAGAGAGAGTCCCAGTCCCCAGCCTCTTTTTTTCGTGGTATAGCCAGGCTTGAAAATTGTATTGAATCGCGATTTTGGCACACCCCGGCCTGTATCCTCCACATCAATGACCACATTTTTCTCCCCAACCTCACACCGGATGGTCAGGTCTCCCACACCTTCCATCGCATCGAGGGCATTCTTGCAAAGGTTTTCAATCACCCAGTCCAGCAGCGTCTCATTCACCGGTACGATTACAGGTGTAGCCGGCAGGTCTGTATGAAATCGATAAGATTTACCCCGCCTGGAGGTGATATAAGATGAACTGGTCTTTATGATCCTGATGATATCTGTCTCCTTGAGCGCGGGTTTCGATCCGATCTTTGAAAAACGATCAGCAATCTTTACCAACCTTTGGGAATCCTTCTCAAGCTCTTTTACAGTGGATGGATCTGCTCCGGTTTGCTTAAGGATCTCTACCCAGCCAGACAGGGATGAGATCGGGGTACCCAACTGATGTGCGGTCTCTTTGGTGAGCCCTGTCCAGACCTTGTTTTGTTCTGCTTTCCTTGATATGCTGAAGGCGATGTAAGAGACGAGTATAAACAGGATGATCACACCCAGCTGAAAATAGGGGAATGCGGCAAGTTTCCTCAACAGGTTTGAATTCCTGTAATACAGGTACTGGAAATTATTATTACCAATATCGATCACGATACTGTCATTTTCATCCTTCATTTTTTCAAGGGATTCGAGCAGGTACGCTTCCTGGTTAAGGCGCGTACTGTCAAGGTTTCTTGAGGCCATTACATTTCCATCTGCATCGGAGAGAATCACCGGGATCTGGGTATTGTTCTCGAGAACCGTAAGAAAGAACTGCAACACATCATTTCCAAGTGGATCCGGGTTGGCGAGAAACTCTGTTGCTTCTGCCCACAATTCAATTCTTTTTCTTTCATCTGCAGCAATGGTCTTTACAAGCCGGTTCGTATAATACAGGGAGCCTGTGCCGATCATGACAGCGGCAAAGAGCAAAATGAACTTCCAACGCTGCTTTTTTTCGTAAATATTCACTTCCGGGGAGATTTAAAGGTCATTATCTTCAATAACGAAATCAAATTGCTGCTTCTTATCCGGTTCCCGCTTTCTTTGCCACCATTTTCTTTTTTCTTCCTGTTCAGGCTGAATCGTATCTTCAGAGTCTTCCCTGGGAAACTCAAACCTGAGTTCGGGGGATTGATCTTCTTCCCTGTTATCTCTCAATGCCGAATCCTTTTTAAACATACCGAATTCCGTATTCAACAGCGACTTTAATTCTGCTTTCTCGTTCCGTAGATCCTGCCTGATCTTTTTCATCGCCCTTGCTTCATCGAATTCGATCATCATTCCTTCTCCTTCATCATGAAGGATCAGGAAAATAGTTCTTTTGTCCTCCTCGTCCAGTGCAATGTTGAATTCAGCATCCCCGGAACTTTTTGCCTTGTTGAACAGGTATTCAGACAACTTTGTGGCGATATGGTATTCAAATGTTTTATCAAAACTGTGAGATCCGGAGGCCTGCAGGTTCAATGCCGAAGACCGGATATCCATCTGGGGGATATTGATCGTGTTGTTGTTGATCAGTATGGTATTGCTGATGGTGGAGAACCGGATGTGGTCCATTTCATCAATTTTCAGAAAACTGGACAACTCCAACATTGGTTTGAAATCTATCAGTTCTCCATTTTCTATTACAAAGCTGTTTTCTGAAACGATCCCTGAGGTTTTGAGCCCGGTAGCCCGGTCAAAATCGGCCAGGAATTCAGATTCACCTGATATGCTGCCTGCAATATTTTGATGGGTGAGAAAATCCTGTCCGAAGTTATTGAAGGATTTGAAAACATTCCCAATTTCAACATTCCTGAAATTGCTGTGCATGCTGATCTTCTGAGCAGGTTTGTTCAGGTCAAGCATAGCAATCCTGGAATTGATCACACCATTCATCGTTTCCAGGTAGACCGGATCAAGATAGAGTCCGGGATACCGGTATATAAACGTGCCTGTGACCTGCCTGGTCTGGATGCCCCCCTTGGTGATACGGTCGAAATCAAATTCAAGTTCAACATCGATATTTTCGGGAAAATTTCCCTTTCCGCCAGCCTTGTCTTTTGCGAATTTTGCCTGGATCTGGTCGATGTCCACGTTGCTGCTCGACAGCGATCCCCTGATCCTGGTTTTAAGCTGACTTGCTCCCGGATGGAAAGGATTTCCTGAAACTGCAACCAGTTTGAAATCAGTATCAAGCAGGTATCCTTCCAATTCAGCCCGAAGTTTTTGTGTAGAGAGGTCCACCTGCCCCTTCAGCTGTTTCAATCTCAGGTTTGAATCACCAAATGAGAGCGCCAGGCCCTCCATCTTTAAATTTCCCTCCGGACTGATGCTCACTGTTGTTGAATCGGGCGCGATTCGTTCAATTGAACCACCCAGTGTTAGATCGGGATAAATAATTCCATTTTGTATCCGGAAGGGAAGGTCTTCAATATGGTCATTGATCTCATTTGCCGCAATCACACCCTGGATTTTCGAGGTGAAATGGGGTTGTAAGAGATTTTCGACCCTGAGTGATCCTGATATTTTTGATTCTCCCGACCTTACACTGAATGATTCCAGTTCTATGGTGGTTGATTGAACACTCATCTGAGGTCCGTTTGTATAGGATCCTTCGAGCGACAGATCTTTGAGGGGGTCGGGAAGCCTTTCTGTCTCCAGGGTTGCACGTTTTGTTGAAAAGGAGGCATTGATCCGGGGTGATTGAGTTGGAGTAAGTAAACCGGCAACCTCGACCGAAAGGTCAACATCTCCTCTGCCGGTTGCACCTTCAGGAGTGACATTGCTGCTTGCCAGGATATCAGAAACCCAGCTGATATCAATCTTCTTTCCGACGAAACGCAGGTCCAGGTTGGTGCCTGCCTGCTTGTCCACCTGGAACTCACCCGAAATGTCAGCAGATAGGTCTCCGACGGACAATATGCCTTTTGATATGGTAAAATGATTTTCCAGAACTTCAAGGGAGACATCTGTATGGATCTTCTGCGCGGCAAGATATGTCACGCCATGGTTCAAAAAGAGCTCTACATATGCATCACCGTTGGTTTTCATCATATACTCCTGGTCGGAGAAATTTCCTTCAAACCTCACATCCTCGATACGACCCCGGGTCAGGATCTGCTTTGCATGATTGATATAAAGAATATCGAAATCCCTTACCGCTACTCCACTTAACTCAATAAAACGCGCGTCTTTGCTTGCTTCGGAATGCTCATTCATCTTGAAATTGCTATTCCCCTGGCGATCGATCAGTATGCGCAGGGAGCCTTCCCTGGCTTCAAGTCGCTTGATGGTATATTTCTTCCTGACCAGGTCCAGCATATTGAATTGCAGGTAAAGTCGATCTGCCACAAAGAGTGTATCTGATGAAACCTCTGCGAATTCGGCCCTGTTGAAATGGTGGCCTGACCATACAGTGACATCATTTAAAAAGACAGAAGCATTTGGGAATTTGCGGAACATACTGATGCCGACCTCCTCCACAGTAATCTTTGTGTCAACCTGTTCATTGATCTTTTCCATGGCATAGGTCCGTACCTGTTCGCCATAGAATTTCACAATGACCACGCTGGTGATCACGGAAAGCAGCAAAAAAATGATCAGAAAGGCTGCCAGGTATTCAAAGAAATGGCGGATCTTTTTCACGATCTCTACTTACAGTTTTAATTGGTTAATCCTTCAGGAAAATGCTGAAGTCATCCTTGTCACTCATTTCATAGGGTTCGGTACCGTATTTAAAAACACGAACACTTTTGGGGCCGATCAATTCCATATCCCTGTTTTCAACCTTGAACATGCATCCCTCACGTAATCCGAGAACGGTCATCTGTTGATTGGCTGCAAGAAATTCAAGAATCCTGTCCTCCCGTGTCTCTCCTGCATGTCCGTCTGGATTGCTGTCGAGGTAGTGAGGATTGATCTGAAAATCGACAAGGTGGAATGCATCGAAGCTGTCGGGCTCCACGATTGGCATGTCATTGGTTGTCCTGATCGTGGGACAGGTCATGTTTGAACCGGCACTCCAGCCAATGTATGGCGTTCCGTTTTGCACTTTTTTCCTGACCGGCTCGATCAGGTTGAGGTCACGGATCGCTTTCAACAGGTGGAATGTGTTTCCACCCCCAACAACAATCGCGTCAGCTTCTTCAACGGCCCTGACAGGGTCTTCAGCGTCATGTACGGATTGGATGCCATGGCCGATCTCATTGAATCTCTGCTCAACTTTTTCTTTATATTCATCATAACTAAAAGTGACCCCTGCGAATGGAAAGAAAAGGCAATTGACTCTTTTCTCTCCAAGAAATTTTCGAATCTCCTGTTTTGGATAATCAAGATATGCTTCACCGGCATTGGTCGAATTGCTGATCAATAAAAGTCTCATAAATACTGAATTTAGAATTTCATGTAAAATTACAATAATATGCCACAGCAGTTGGGAAAGTTTTCAAAAGAGGAGGATTCAGGATCTGCTGAAAATGCCATGGATCCAATGAAAATCCGGGCACTTCGATTATTTTTTATGTTTACGACCCCGGCTTTGCTCCACGCGTTCTGTGATATCTATGATGGCTCCCCGGAATCCACGAAGTTTGTCATCCATATGGATCCTGTTGGTATATACCAGGGAGCGGAAACCTGAACCATCCTTCCTGATGGCCTGGTATTCAACTGATCCGCCTGATTCATCTCCAAGGACGATCGGTCCGCTTTCTGCTTTCAGAATGTGAATGATGTTGAGCCCGTTTTCAATTTCCTCACGTGCATATCCAAACGACCTGAGCCAGTTTTCGTTCACATATGTAAAGTTCCCGAACTGATCGGTTTCAAAGACAGATTGTGGGAGGTTATCCGCAAGCTGCCTGTATTTTTCTTCGTTTTCGATCAAAGCCTGCTGTACGCGGTTCAGCTCTTCTTTCTCCAGCTTGATCTGCTCAATCAGCTGCCTGAATTCCTGGTAGAGAACAGAGGTTTCATAATTGCTGAAATCCTGTCCCAGGCTTTCCTCCAGACGCAGGTTTTTCCCCGAGAGCTTTCTGATATGGGCTGTGAGCAATGTCAGCGGCGCAGCTATCCTTTTTGAGATCGCCCTGCTCAGAAAAATGGAGATCAACAGGAATACAAGGAAAAATGAGATATAAAAAACCTCAAGATACCGGAACAGTCTTATCTTGTTCTTTTCAGACTTTTCGATGATGAGGTTAAAGCGCTGCTCAATATCTGTTTCAAGTGTGGCCAGCTGACTCTTTTTACCATTTTCCGGACTCCTTAACCCGATACGCCTGTCTACTTCAACGAGATGATTGAACTCACGCAGGTAGTTTTCAATAATTCCGGTAATCGTTTCCTTTTTTGCGGAGGGAATCTCAACATCACTTTGGACATTCCTAATGAATGTTTGCCCAAGTCGATTTAGTTTATCGACATATTCCTGCTCGTTCCTGATGATATAATCCTTTTCATGCCTGCGCAGTCCGAGCACATATACCTGGTCCAGTTCTGGAAATCCTTCAAGTTGATGCACGAATTCCCGCATTTTTCCAACGATGCCATAATCCTTGAAGCCCCGTTGCAGTGTAAGCTCCACGATCTGATCAATGTTCCGTTCATATCGACCGAGGTATTTGAACAGGCTGTCAAAATCGGCATTTACCTTCATCTTACTTACCAGGGCCGACTGACGAAGGTCATGTATGATCTCATGGATCTTAGCCAGTCGCTGGTCGTGAGCCTCCAGTAATTCACTTTTGCCGGTACGAAAAAATCCCAGGTTGCTTGCTTCGTAGGTGAAAAATTCATCTGTAATGTTGAAATCCTTCTGTACGTTCAGGTGCAGGGAGTAGATCTCCCCAATTACATTTGTAATACGGCTTTTTTGCTGTATATACATCGCATTAAATGAAAGAAACAGCAGGATGATGATTACTGAGAAGGTCAGGAACCATTTAAGCAGTGTGCCTTGCAGTGTTTTATTCATATTCTTTTTGGATTCCGGGAGTCCGCACCGTAAAGGTACTGATAACCAAAGGCGGACCGACAAAATATAGAAAAAAAACAGAAATGTTTCCGGAAGTCAAAAAAAAAGCCGGCCCCATGCAGAGACCGGCTTAAAGGTTTTTACAGCTGATTAAAAGGAAACGAGCGCCAGGCCTATACTGAACGGATGAAGCTCGGCAGGAGTTGTTGTTTCACCGAACAGTGGTGAAATATAGTAATTTGCAAACAGGTTGATTGCCCGGTAACCTATCCTGACAGTTGCACCGTAACGGAATGGAGACAGGCTGAAGTCATCCTTTCTTACCTCTTTTTGTCTGCCACCGTCCTGGTACTTGATCTTTGTTTTTGATCCGATTTTCACACCCCCGGTGACCCCGGCAGAGATATGGATCCGCTTCTTTCCGGTCGGGATCTGGAATTCCAGCAGAAGTGGCACGTTCAGGTAGGAGGTGGTAAGTTTTGATTTTGTGATACCGGAATAAGGTGCGGGCCTGTTGACAATGTCTCCGACATCATTTTCTTCTATTGAATTGTCGGCATCAAAGACATAATTGGACCACTCCAGTCCCATTCCGGTAACCAGTCCTGCATAGGATGTGCCGAGTCCGATCCCATATTCCAGGAAATTCAGGTTGTAATTCCAGGACCTGGCGGTGTTAAGATTCATGAATGATCCTGTGTGGAGCGAGTAATCCGGGTTCAGGAAGTTATTTAGACCGATCTCGAAACCAGCATAATGTGGCTTGAATTTTTTCTTTTTGTCAGATTTCTTGGTCTTCTCTCCATCCTCATTCTCATCCACATTCTCATCTTCCATTTCAATAATATCGATGGTATACCCGTCTTCCCCCTCTACGATGCTCATTCCTTTTGCGCCGAGTTGCAGTCGCGTGGTGTCCCCGTTGTCCTCGATGATAAAGATTTCGTTTTTACCCACTTTGACCTGTGTTCTGTCAGGTGTATTGAAACTCATGTCATCAGATTCAGGCGCTTCTGGTGCTTCTGGTGCTTCTGGTGCTTCTGGTGCTTCCGGCACCTCCGGCACCTCCATTATTTCCGGAGCCTCTTCAGTCCCGGGAGCGGGAATGGTATCATTCTGTGCTGCAAGAGGAAGCATGAATATCAATGACATGCATATTGCTGTTAACTTTTTCATAATAGGTCTGTTTATTTGTCAATATATAGGTCGTTTGTGGGTATGACGAAGCACCCCATGAATAAGTTACAGCCCGGGATAATGTTTTTGAAAAAAAAGGACAGGCACAGCTTTAGAACCGAATGCCAATGACCACAACATCATCGATCTGTTCAACTTTCCCTTTCCACTCTTCAAATGTGCGATCGAGAATCTCTTTCTGTTTATGCATGGATTCACCGGACGATGCGAGAATCAGTTCGCGGAATCGCTTTGACATAAATTTCTTGGAATCCGGACCACCAAACTGGTCGGGATACCCATCAGAAAAAAGATAGATGGCATCTCCTTTTTTAATATCGATCTTACGCAGCTTGAACTTGTCCATTTTTTCATGAATTGCCACCGGCATGGGGTCCCCCTTGATCCTTTCCAGCTTACCAGCCCTTACATGGTAAAGAGGATTGTTCGCGGCTGCAAAAGTGAGTACCCTCGCTGACGGATCAAACTTGCACATGACCATATCCATGCCATCTTTGTTTTCACCTGAGGCACCCTGTTGATGGAGTGCAGTGATCAGCGTTTCTCGCAGTTCATTCATGATTTGGTCGGGTTCAATTCCTTCCACCTTGTTGATGATCTCGTTAAGAAAACCAATGCCCAACATGCTCATAAATGCTCCCGGCACACCGTGCCCTGTGCAGTCGGAAGCCGTGAAATAGATATTACCCTCCTGTTCAGCTGCCCAATAGAAATCCCCGCTTACAATATCTCTTGGTTTAAACAGGACAAAATATTCAGGCAGCAAGGCAGAGAGTATTTCTTGTGATGGCAGCATGGATTCCTGGATACGTTGTGCATAATGGATGCTGTCCATGATCTCCTTCTGCTGAACTGCGATGCGGTCTCGTTGAGCTGTGGCAAGGTCTCTCTGTGCTTCAATCTCCGAATTCGCCTCTTCAAGTTCACTGGTGCGCTCTCTGACCTGCTGTTCAAGACGCTTTTTCTGGTTTTCGATCGCCTTGACCCGGGCCTTATAGAACAGGTAGGCCACAAGGAAGATCAGCAGGATGACACCGATCCGGAAGATCCAGGTATTGTACCAGGCCTTGCGGATCGTAAAATCAAAACTTTCCGCATAGCCCCAGAGATTGTTTTTGCCTTTGGCTTTATAAATGAATTCGTAATCTCCCGGGGGCAGGTTACTGTAATATGCCCTGAATTCTTCCCCCCGGTGGTAAGAAGAATAATTGTTGCCTGTTCCGCGGAGGTAAAATTCATATTCAACTGACTTCTCATCAGTAAAAGATAGTGCTGAAATTTCAAAGACAAAACTATTTTGATTGTGCTTGAAAACCTGTCCGGATATAGGATCAATACTTTTTCCATTCAGGGTAAGCTTTTCAATGTAACAAACCGGGGCATAGGAGCGGAATGATTTGGCCCTGATATTGAAATTTGATATCCCATGATAGGTCCCAATCCACAACAGGTCATTGCTATCAAGGTACAGCCCGCCAGAGGTGATCTCATCTCCACTGAGCCCGTCCTTTGTATCGATACGAAAATCATTTTCACCGGTTGAAGTGTTGAAGTAGGAGAATCCCCGGTTTGTACCCACCCACAGGTAATTTTTATTTTTTGCAGAGACAATGCGCTTGATCACGACGTTTTCATCATAAGTAAGCATGTTGACCTGCTCAAACCGGTCTTCGTTGATCCTGCCAAGTCCGCAGTCGGTACCAATCCAGAGAATGGAATCGGAGGGCAGCATGGACCATACATTGCAGTCTGTTTCAAGCACAGAGATAAATACTTCGCCGTCAAATGCAACAATTCCATCATTGTTGCCGCCCAGTACCCGACCCTGGTATTCGCATAGTTGATAGATGTTCGAGGTATTCCTGTTCTTGAGCTGTACGGGCCTGCTGTAAAAGTCTTCCAGGTAGTAGATCACACCGTTGATACCTGTGAGCAAAAAGATCTCCCCGTTCGATGACACAAACACATTTTCCAGTCCAAGTGATAATTGGGGAAACTGAGCATACCTGGCGATCTCGAGGGAGGTCACGTTTATTTCATAAACACCAAAATTGTTAACTAGCAATATGTTCCCATTGTTGAGTTGAGTGCACAGGTATTTGTTATTGTCGACCCCAATTGGAGGTTCGTACTTGATCAGTTCATCCTTGAAATAGAAGATGCCGTTATTGGAATTGATCCAGATCCTTCCAAGCCGGTCCTCAAATACTGAAAAGATGAATGAGTTAATGGTGTTGGGATAGAAATTACGCAACCCCTTCCTGTTTGTGAGTCGCTGCAGGCCACCCGAAAAGCCGATCCAGATGTTGTCCTCCTTGTCAGCAAAAAACGAGAGGATCTTGTTGTTCCTGATTCCAATTTCCTCTTCGTAAAGGACTGGGGGTTGGTCGGTTGATATCATCTGGTAGATCCTGGAATTAGAGATCAGCCATACAGCACCAAAATGGTTGGTCTTAATATCTGTAAAGATCTCCTGTGGGAATCCTAATCTCTGGTTCAGGCTGAACAATTCGTTGCTGTATGCTCCGGATTTCAGGGACTCAAGGTCAGAAATAAACAGTCCGTCCTTTGTGGAAATCCAGATACTGTCATTGATATCCACATACACTGAGAAGGCATCGCGACCACTTATTTGATTGGCGGAACGGTTTTCATAATCAACGAGGAATACACCGTCGGACGTGGCCAGTAACATATTGCCGGTTTTGGGATCTTCAGTGATATTATAGATCAGTTTGGGAAGTCCCGGGAAGATAGAATTGAGAGAAATCTCCCTGTTTTTATTTGATAGCAGATATACTCCATTGTCTCCGATCAGCCATTTGTGATTGGATTTGTCGACGTGGACCTTCTTAAATGAGATGCCGGAAAAGTAGCTGTTTTTAACAGTATCCCTTCTGAATTCAGCCACACCGTTGGTGGTTGCAAAATAGATCAGTCCGGCTGAATCCTGCCTGATATCCCTCACCGAACTGGCCGGGAGGCCGTTGTTTTCATTGTATACATACATCTCCCTACCATTGTAGCGAACCGCACCTGAATTTGTACCGAACCAGATGTACCCCCGCTGGTCCTGGTAGATGGCAAAAACATCTTCCTGCGGCAACCCGTCATCTGCACCATAATTCACATAGGGCAGCTGACCGGTCTGGAAGGATTCGTAATAACTGTTGATGAATGCATCGGGGGTCTGAAGTGTATTGCCCTGGAGTGATTTCATCAATACCCTGATCAGCCCGTTCTCTGATGATTCAGAGATAAAATCCTGCAGAGCCGATTCGAGTTTGGGTTGGTCCTTTCGAAGCCCCCAGCACACATCCAGCTGACCAAGTGTGAGTTTCACCTCCAGGTCGGGATAATCGGAAAGCTCGTAGAAGGCATTGTACAGGATCGTGTAATCGGCATTGCCCGAGGCCACTTCAGGAATGTAATCATTGACCTTTTCTTTATAATAATAGGAATCAAGGTCGTTGTCCCTGAGAATATCCTCGTAAACCGTCTTCTCCCCGGTTACACATTTCAGCGATTTCAGGTCCTCAATGGTTGATACAGGTGTCTCCTTCCGGGCAATTACAGCGTATTCTGATGGGTAGATCGGGACCATCTCCACTTTATTGGTGCGCCAATCCAACGGGGCAAATACCTCGCAGGCAATGTCAAAGTAATTGAACCATTGCGGTGTGTAAGCTGAGTCCCTGACGAGTTCCCCCTTTTCCGTTTCCCAATATTTGGAAAAATAGGGGGTGACGATGATCTCAAGGGATACACCCAGGTGGTCGGCAAATTCTTCTGCCAGGGCATGCATGAATTGCTTCTGCCCATCGGGACGGTATATAAAATTCCTGTCTCTTAGTGCTACGACCAGTCGCCTGGAGGAGACGATCTCATCCAGGTCCCTGTTCAGTCGCTCAAACCGTATGTTTTTATGGATGTTGTCTACGAAAGTTGAATAACGCGTTTCAAATTTTTCATAAAAGATCTCATCAAGCACACCATTGCTTGCAATGGTCTCAAAGAAATTCTCAACTTCCTGCTTGAGCCGGTTATTTTTTTCTACCGCCCAGGCAGTCTTGGTAAGGTCGCTCACCGGCAATGCGATCTGGAACTTCTGGTCATTCAGGGAATTGAAATTCAATGCTTCATCGGCATCAAGGACAATTCCATATGCAGTTCCGTCCTTAAGAAGCTGCTTTGCATCATTTCCGTTTTCAGTGGCAACCAGGTCAATACCGCCGCCGACCTTTTCATTGATCTCCTCCATATGCTTTTCAAAGGTTGTGGAACGTTGAAAGACGATCTTTTTACCTTTTAGCTCTGCATAGGATTCCGGGAGCTTTATCCCCTTGTGGACAAGCAGTAATTCGGCAGAGTACAATGTCTCGGCAAAACCAAACAGTTTTTTTCTCCAGTCCAGCACGGTGAAGGTTGAACAGATGATGTCTGCCTTCTTCAGTGCATCCGGGGTAAACACCAGTTCCGTGTCAGTCTCCAGCCCCGGGGGGATGACCCCGTTCCGCATGAATACTTCTTCCCATTCAATAGGAACTTCCACCAGTTCAACATTCAGATAGCTGGCAAATTCTTTTGCAAGTGGGTAATTGATGTTGCGAAGATCATCACTTGTGAATGCAACGTAGATCTTGCCGCTCCTTTTGATCTCTTCAAGACTCCTCGCTTCTGCAGCATGAAACAGCAGCAGGCACAGCAGGAGAACAAGCGTCTTTTTCATGTTCATGGGTGGTCGGGTCGATTGCAGCCTAAATTTACGAATTTTCTCTTCGGGCAGTTCCAGATGCATGATGTTTTTAACCACGCTCAGGTCGACCGGCAAGGGAAAGTGAAATTGATATCACTCGAAAAACTCTTTCAGTCGATTGAAATATGACGCATCCCATCCTTCAAGTATGTCCTCAAAAGCCTCGTCGGGAATGTTGGTATGCAGCAGCTCGATCTTCGTAAGGTATTTTTCGGGGGTGAGTGTGATCGTCACAATGGATGGTTCTTCCTGTTCTCCGAAATACCACTCCTGGATCATCTTCCTGTCTGGTTCAAACTGCAGGTTCCGTCCCGCAATGTCACCACTGAACAAAGAAAACTCTTCGCCTGCCTTCGTCGACATTTCTGCTTTTTCACCGGTCCAGAGTTCGATAGAAAATGGATTGGTAAGTGCTGCATACACCTCCGGTGGTGTAGCCTTTATCTTGTAAAATTTTTTAAGGTTCTTCATCGTGGAAATTGTTTCAGCACAAGTTATGGATATTCCTGGAAAAGGAGAGAACAACAGCCTGTTTTATTCTGAACCAGGACTCCGGCCGGGCTCATTTGACTGATGCCATACAATGGGACGCCTGACAATGGGCCATGCTGTTTGTAAGGATACGCGATTAACCTATCTCGTTGATTTCAATATGTACGATCCGGTGGGCCTTGAAAACCTCGATCACAGAAAAGATCACGCCGTTGATGATCGAAAGCAGACCGGCAAAAAAGAATCCAATCGTTACCCAGAAGTAGCCGTTTACTTCAAAATTAGACTTGACGCTGATCAGAACGCATGAGACCGCGAAGAACAATACGGCTGAAGAATAACTGACGATAGTGATTCTGACCATGGAGATCCTGTGGATCAGGTGACTGATCTGCAGGTCGATCTTGTCTCGATCATTCCGCTCGCCCGTTTGCGGAGGTATACTGCCCTGATCCTTGCCGCGTTCTGATTTCAATAGCCTGATCCGGTCCACGATCATGGAATACCTGCTGTTGGTGGAAAAGAGTAAAATCGATGCTGCTACGATCAATATGCCCGGTACAAGCATGCTATGGATCAGCTGGGCTGAATTCGGATTCATTTGCGATGTCTTTCTGTTTCTGCAAATTTTATGAATTCAGGGTAAACAGACAAATCCCTGCGCGTAAAAGTGGTTAATCACAACCCTCAGGTATAAATGATGCTAAAAATGCTGACCTGGGCGCCCGTCATTCAGCCTGTATGTTCGCGTCCAGGCGACATTTCGGATGGTTGACAGACTTCCAGGTCAGCACGCTAAAGATCTTTATGCCGGTCGATGGTTTATTGCATCTTAAAGACGATCGGCATTGTAAACATTACATTTACATTCTGACCTCTTTGTTTGCCGGGAACAAGGTCGGGCATCAGCTCAATTACCCTGACCGCCTCATCTTCGAGAGCAGCGATCACCTTGTCGTCAGGCACTTTCTGATCGGCGTCCAGTGGGCGGTATGCAACAACAACCACCTCGCCGACATTCCCTTCTTCGTCTTTTTCAGGCGGTAGTATTGATGGGTCAGGTACCACGACATCACCGGATTTTGTTACCATGAAATGGACAAAGACCTTCCCCTCCCCATTGTTCTGTTTGGCAATGTCCGGGTAGGCAAGATTCTTGGCAATGAAATTTCGCATGGCCATGACCATGTCATCTTCACCGGGCCACTGTGGCATCTCTTCAACAACGAAGAATATCTGCTCCTCCGTCGATTTGGACATGTTTTCTGCAAGTGCATTTGTGTTTTCATTGTCGGCAGAATTGTGAAGTTCATCACCTGCCTGGTCATTCATTCCTCCTTCATTGCCACAGGCGATGAAAAAGAGGAGTACAATGCTAACCGGAACAAGCACTATGCCTTTCCAGAAGCTTCCTTTCTTATAATTTTTGTTGATCATAATGATTCTGTTTTTGGTTTGACTACTGAATTGATTGGTAATGGATGCGCTTCCAATATATTGATTCAGGATGGTGAGCTGGTAACTGACGTGGTCAGTACCGTGCTCAATCACCCTGTTATCTGCCTGGTATTCGTGATTGACTACAATGGATCTTCTCATCATCCAGCTTACCGGGTTGATCCAGGAAACCGACATGATAAGTTCGGCCAGGATCCTGTCAAATGAGTGCCCCAGCCGGGCATGAAATGATTCATGTGAGATGATATGCTCCAGATCGCCCTGTCCGCATTTATCCGGATCAATGAAGATCATATTGAAAAATGAACTGGCATGGATGCCCGGATCCGTCATTACCCGGGTTCCATATAATTCCTTCTTTTCTGACTTTACTGCTGTAATAAGTATCCTGGAAATGCTCGCCAGGAGTTTACCCATGAAAAACAGGCTGATAAGTAAGTAGAGACTCATCAGCAGTTCTGCCGGTCGAATAGATCTCAAAAC
>JGI12048J13642_10064373_pt1 | contig 19427 bp, 17 predicted proteins | sample ElkSlonscriptome_16_FD_13642 | JGI IMG/M metagenome (IMG submission 13642)
CACCGTCCAGTCGCCCACCATAGCGATCACGCCCGCCTGCTCGAAGGCCTCGGCGGTCACCTCGCGCTCGATCGCCACGCTTTCGTTGACCTTGCAGGTCACACACCAATCGGCGGTGAACCACACGAAGACCGGCTGCCCGCTCGCGCGCGCCTTGGCCAGCGCCTCTTGCGAAAAGGCGCGCGGGGCAAGGATCGAGGCGCTCGCATCGCGGGATTGCGTGGCAAAGCTCGCCGGGAGCGCCACTGCGCCGAAGACGAGGAAGGGCGCGGCAACGAGGCCGAAGGCGGGCCAGGCCAGCTTGCCGCGCCGCTGGAGCTGGCCCACGACCCACAGCGCAAGGACAACCCCGAAGACTGTCAGCAGTGCAAGCCCGGCAAAGGCCCGCCCGCCCAGCTGTGCTGTCAGCCACACGAGCGCCAGCGCGGTCAGCCCCATTGGGATCGCCATGATCCGACGGAAAGTCTCCATCCAGGGGCCGGGTCGCGGCAGGCGACGGCGCAGCGCGGGCACGAAGCCGATCGCGAGGAACGGGAGCGCAAGCCCAAGGCCCAGCGTTGCAAAGAGCACGAGCGCGAGCGCGCCGGGCAGCAGCAGCGCCGCGCCCAGCGCTGCCGCCATGAATGGGCCGGTGCACGGGGTTGCCGCGATCGCGGCGAGCAGCCCGGTTGCAAAGGCGCCGCCCGCACCCTTGCGCGCGCCATGGCCGGTGTCGATGCTGGGCAGCTCGAACACGCCGGCGAAATTGGCGGTGATGGCTGCGGCGAGCACGAGCAGCGCGATGACCACCGAAGGCTCCTGCAACTGGAACGCCCAGCCGACCTGCTGCCCGCCTGCGCGCAAGGCGAGCATGATCGCGCCCAGCGCCGTGCAGGCGAGCACCACGCCCGCCGTGTAAGCCAGGCCTTCGATCCGCGCGGCCGCCTCGCTTTCGCCTGCGCGCGCCAGGCTCAGCGCCTTGAGCGACAGGATCGGGAAGACGCAGGGCATGATGTTGAGAATGAGCCCGCCCACAAGCGCCCCCAGAACAAGCGTCCAAAGCGGCGCGCTGACCGCTGCGCGCGGCCCTGCAACGATCTCTCCGCCCACAGGGACCATGCCTTCGCGCGCGGCGAATTTGACGCCCGTCTCCCCGTCAAACGCGAGTATGCCGCGCACATCGCCCGGCGCGGCGGCACGATTGCGGGCGAGCGGGATCTCGATGACGAGCATATCGCCCGTGCGGCGAAAGGTCTGGGCGGCGGCATAATCGACGAGGTTTTCATTGGCGATGAAGACATGCGGATCGCCCAGCGCAACGCTTTGCGGCAGCGGGATCGCCAGCCGCAGCGCCGCGTCTCCAAGCTCGTAACTCGCTCTTGCATCGAGCATGGGGGCAATCGCTGCGCGCCAGCGGGCGAAATCGCCCAGCCCCACGCGCGCCTCGAGCACACCATCCTGCGGCACGCAGACCCGGTCGGTGCAGGCGAGAAATTCGACGAAGCCTGCAATATCGCTGACATTTGCGACCTGCGCATCGGCAGGGACGCTGACCGGCACAAGCACGGTATATCGCCCCTCGTAGATATGGTTCATCAGATCGCCGATCAGCAGCCGGCCTGGTACCGGATAGAGCGGCTCGCCCATCTTCCAGCCCGGCGGCAGATCGAGCGACAGCTGCATCCCCTGCCCGGCATCGCCGGGATTGGACCAATAGCCGTGCCACTCGGGCGCGGACGGGGTGAACTGGAGCGCAAGCATCCATTGCTCGCCGGGCCGGGGCAGGCCATCGGCGAAGAGCCGTGCCTCGATATTGGCATCGCCATAGCGCGCCTCGGCCGGGATCGCCGCAGCCGCTTTGCCGCTGCCGACCGCCTGCGCGTGAAGTCCGCCTGCGAACACAAGGCTTGCAAGGCACGCAAGGAGCCATGCAGCAAAGTGTCGCGCGGTGCGTCTCAACATTCTTGCCTCGATTGCGGCCAATCCCCTAGGACATCCCATGTAGATACGTGAGCGAGGCGAGCAAGGTGACATGAGCGATAACGAGGAAATGCGCGATCTTCTGATCCTTGGCGGCGGGCTGGTCGGCATGACGCTCGCGCTCGCGGCGGCGAAGAAGGGACTTTCGAGCCATGTGATCGACAGGGCGGACCCCGCCGAGCTCACCGCCGAGGGGTTTGACGATCGCGCGACCGCGATCTCGACCGCAAGCTGGCACCTGTTCGAGAATATCGGCCTTGCCGAGGGGCTGGAAGAGTTCGCCTGCGATATCGCCAGCATCGCCGTGACCGATCAGAACAAGCCCGGCCGGCTCGATTTCCAGCCCGGCGCGGGCGAGGGCACATTGGGGCGCATGTTCCCCAATCGCCGCCTGCGCCTCGCCCTGTTCGAAGCGGCGGCGGGCGAACCGCTGATCAACTGGGTCTCGCAGGCCGAGATCGCCGAGCGTCAGCGCTCGCAATATGGCGTTGCCGCCGTGCTCGCGGATGCGCGCAAGCTCAAGGGCCGCCTGATGGTCGCCGCCGAAGGGCGCCAATCGCCCACGCGCGAGCAAGCCGGGATCACGATCGCCAAGTGGGATTACAAGCACCGCGCGATCATCGCCGGGCTCACTCATTCGAAGCCGCACGACAATGTCGCCTGGGAGATCTTCTACCCCGCGGGGCCCTTCGCGCTCCTGCCCCTCAACGACGATGAAGATGGCACCCATCGCTCCTCGCTTGTCTGGACCGTCTCGGAGGAAGACGGGCGCGGCGTCATGAAGCTGGGCGAGCGCGCCTTCCTCGCCGAGATCGAGAAGCGCATGGGCGGGGTGCTCGGCAAGGTCCTGAGCGTGGGCGAGCGTTCGAGCTGGCCGCTGGGCTTTCATCACACCGCCAAGATCACCGATACGCGCCTCGCGCTGGTCGGCGATGCGGCGCACGGCATTCACCCGATCGCAGGCCAGGGCTTGAACCTCGGCCTGCGCGATGCCGCCGCGCTCGTCGAGGTGCTCGCCGATGGCGCGCATATCGGGCTCGATCCGGGCGATGCGCAGCTCCTGAAGCGCTATGAAACGTGGCGCGGGCTCGACAGCTTCATGGTCGCGCTCGCGACCGACGGGCTCACGCGGCTGTTCGGCGTGCCGGGCGCGGCGGCCTCGGCGGTGCGGCGGCTGGGCATGGCGGGCGTCCAGCGCACCGGGCCCCTGAAAAGCTTCTTCATGGACGAGGCGCGCGGCGTCTCCGGCGCACTGCCCGAGCTTCTGCAGACCTAGTTCGTGCCTTCCGATCCTTCGGCGGGCGCAGCGCCGGGTCCGAACTGGTCGATCCGGTTGCCCGCCCCATCGCGCAGGCCCCGCTGATCGAGCACGGCGGCTGCCTCGATGTTCTCGAGCGCTTCCATCGCGGCGGCAAACCGCTCGGCATCGGTGATCCAGCTTGCGGCCTTGTCGGCGCCCGGCATTGCGCGCACTTCCTCGATCGCGCTGCGATATCGGCCCTGTTCGAGCGCATAGCGCGCGCGCTCGAGGCGCTGTTCGGGTTGCGAGGAAGGGGTCGTGCGGCGGCGGATCACGAACAATTCGCCAAGCTCGCGCTGGAATCGGGCCCAGGAGGGCCCTTCGCTCACTTCGCTGAGCTCCGGCCCGAGCCCGTCGAGCCGCGCAAGCAGGCCATCGAGGCGGATCGGGGGATCACTGCGCGCAAAAGAGATGATCGTGTTGACCGCATTGGGGCGCTCATCGCCAAAGCGCAGGCGCAGCTGATCGGCAAGATAGCCCAGTTCGTCCCCGCGCTCGATCAGCCGGCGCGTCGCAAAGGCGATCAGCAGCGCTTCGGCGCGCGCGGCATTGCCCGCAGCGGCCTGCGCCTGCAGATCGAGCCGCGCCAGCCGCTGCTCGGCTGCGGCCAGGCGTTGATCGAGCCCGCCCTGCTGCTCGGCGACCGACCGCACCACCTCAACCGCCTCTTCGGGGGTTTCGGCTTCGAGAACTTCGGCAAGCGGCGTTGGCGAAGGCGAGATCGCGGCGCTGGGAAGGGCTGTCGGCGATGGCGCGGCGCTCGCCTCGGTCCCCTCGCTGCCCGCTGCGCCCGCCTTTTCCGCAGGATCGGGGGCACCGACATTGAACCAAACGACATAGCCCACCAGCGCCCCGCCGGCGATGAAGGAGGCGAGCGCGGCCAGCATCGCGCCCTTGGCGGACGAGCTTTTGCGGCGGCTCGAATATTTCGATTCCATGCGATCCTGTGTGTTTGCCAAGGCGCAGAGCTCGTGATCCTTATAGGCGCGCGCAAGGCCAAATCCCAAGACTTATAGGCACAGCTCGCTCACCAATGCCAGCAAGGCGGCATCGTTGGGCCGTTCTGGGATGTGGATAGAGCGCCATCCCTCGCCTGCTGCCGCCGCTATGCGCGGGCCGAGCGCGGCGAGCGCGATCGCATCGCGCGCGCCCCCATGGCTATCGCACTGCGCCGCGAAATGCGCCGCCGCGCTCGCGGAATGGAGGAGGACGAGCCCGCCCTTGCCAAGCCGCCGGGCAAGCGCGCGCGGCAGGGGCAGCGCGCAGCTTTCGTAGGCAATCACGGTCTCGATCGCGATGCCCGCAGGCGCGCGCAGCGCGACATGCTCTGCGCCTGCAATTCGCAGCAGGCGGCACGGCGGGTCGATCGCGTCGAGCACATTTTGCAGACCGCCCGAGCCCACCGCCGCGATCTCGAACCCGGCCTTGCGCGCGGCATCGGCGGTTGTCTTGCCGACAGCAAAGGCAGGTTTGCCGCGAAACCGCGCAAGCGCCGTGCCGCCATGGCGGATCGCATTCGCGCTGCCGATGAGCAGGGCATCGATGCGCGCCGGATCGGGCGCAGTCCACGCGCGCGCGCGGATTTCGAACAGCGGCTCGCCGGTGATCGGCAGCCCGCATTCGCTTGCAGCGGCGAGCGTGGAGCTGAGCCCTGGTTCGGGGCGGATCGCGAGGATGAACGGGCTATCGGGGGAGGCAGGCGCGCTCATTGCGGGCCGCCGAAATGCTCCCTTGTGGCAGGCGCGGCGCGCGCGAGCAGATCGCGCGCGAGCGCTGCGACCGGGCCATGATCGCCCGGCGCAAAGCGCGCTTCGCCCTCGATCCGTTCAGATCCGTCGGGCGCGAAGATCGCCGCGTGCATGGCGAGTTCGCGCGCGCCGTGTTCGCACAGCACCGCGACGGGCGAATGGCATGTGCCCCCCAGCCCCGCGAGCAGCGCGCGTTCGGCTTCGAGCTCGGCGCGCGTCTCGCCGTGATCGAGCGGGGCGAGCAGCGCCCTGGTCGCATCATCATCTGCGCGCGCCTCGAGCACGATCACCCCTTGCGCGGCAGCGGGCAGCCATTCGTCGGTCTCGAGCGGAGTGCCGTGTTCGCGCTGGTCGAGCCGTTCGAGCCCGGCGGCGGCGAGGAAGGTCACATCCGCCTCGCCCGCCGCGAGTTTGCCCAGCCGGGTTGCGACATTGCCCCGGAATGTTACCACCCGGCAATCGGGCCGCAGGCTGAGCAGCTGCGCCGCACGGCGCGGCGCGCTCGTCCCGATGACAGCGCCGGGCGCGATCGCGGCAAGGCTCCGCGCGCCGACCAGGCAATCGCGCCGATCCGCGCGCGGCAGGCAGGCAGCAAAGGCGAACGCTTGCGGCCGGATCGTCTCGACATCCTTGGCCGAATGCACGCTCACATCGATCCGCCCCTCGCCCAGCCACATGTCCAGCTCCTTGGTCCACAGCGCCTTGCCGCCAATTTCGGCGAGCGGGCGATCGAGCACCTTGTCCCCGCTTGCCAGAACCGGCACCAGTTCGACCGCGTCCTCGTCCCAGCCATACGCGGCGCACAGCCGCGTGCGCGTCTCGATCGCCTGCGCCATCGCCAGCGGCGAATTGCGGGTGCCAAGGCGCAATCTGGCCCCCGAAGCTGCACTCTTTTCCGTTTGATCGCTCATCCAAGACCCTTCCCTTGCGCTTGCCCTAGCGCTCGCAGAGACTAGATGGAAGCGCGATGGGAAGGTCAGCGGACATGACAGGCGAGCGCGCGCTCGTGCTCGGGATCGAATCGAGCTGCGATGAAACCGCGGTTGCGCTCGTGCGCGCGGATCGCACGATTCTGGCCGAGCGGATCGCGAGCCAGGACGAGGCGCATGCGCCCTATGGCGGGGTCGTTCCCGAGATCGCCGCGCGCGCTCATGCCGAGCGGCTCGCCCCGATGATCGAGGCGGTGCTGGCGGACGCGAAGGTGAGCCTCGATGACGTTGACGCGATCGCCGCAACGGCCGGGCCGGGGCTGATCGGCGGAGTGATGGTGGGGCTTGTCAGCGCCAAGGCGCTGGCGATGGCATCGGACACCCCGCTGCTCGCGATCAACCACCTCGAAGGCCACGCGCTCTCGCCGCGGCTTGCCGATGAAGGCTTGCGTTTTCCCTATCTGTTGCTGCTCGTCTCGGGCGGCCATTGCCAGATCCTCAGTGTCGAAGGCGTCGGGCGCTATCACCGGCTTGCGACCACGATCGACGATGCGCTGGGCGAAGCCTTCGACAAGACGGCCAAGATCCTGGGCCTTGGCTATCCCGGCGGCCCGGCGGTCGAGAAGCTTGCGCGCGAGGGCGATCCCAAGGCCGTGTCGCTCCCGCGCCCGCTCAAGGGCTCTGCCGAACCGCATTTCTCCTTTGCCGGGCTCAAGAGCGCTGTCTTGCGCGCAAGCCAGAGCGGGGAGCACCGCGCCGCCGATATCGCCGCGAGTTTCCAGGCCGCCGCGATTGATTGCCTGATCGACCGGCTGGGCCACGCGCTGGCGCGGATCGATACGCCGCCCGCGCTGGTGGTTGCCGGCGGGGTTGCGGCAAACCTCGCGGTGCGCAGCGCGCTTGAGGCGCTCGCTCAGCGCCACAAGATGCGCTTTGTCGCCCCGCCGCTTGCGCTGTGCACCGATAACGCCGCGATGATCGCCTGGGCCGGGATCGAGCGCCTACCCTTGTCCGAATTTGCCGGGCTCGATGCCGCGGCCCGCCCGCGCTGGCCGCTCGATCCGGAGGCTGAGGCGGTGCGCGGCGCCGGGGTCAAGGCATGAGCGCGGCCCAGGCAAATGGCGAGACGATCGGCGTGATCGGCGCGGGCGCCTGGGGCACCGCGCTCGCCCAGATGCTGAGCGGCGATGGCCGCGATGTGCTGATCTGGGCCTATGAGGACGAGGTCGTCACCGCGATCAACGAGGCCCACGCCAACCCGCTCTATCTTCCCGACGCGGCGCTTGCGCCGAGCATCCGAGCGACCGGCGCGCTGGGCGATTTTGCCGGGCTCGATATCGTCCTTGCGGTCACACCGGCGCAGCTGCTCGGCCAGATCCTCGGCAAGCTGTCTTCACACCCGCGCGATCTCGTGCTGTGTTCCAAGGGGATCGAGGCGACAAGCGGGCGGCTGATGAATGCGGTTGCGCGCGAGGCGTGCCCGGCCAGCGCGATCGCGGTCCTTTCCGGGCCTACCTTCGCGCATGAGGTCGCAGGCGGGCTGCCCACCGCTGTCACGCTCGCTTGCGGCGGCGGGGCGGCGCAGTGGGAGCGGCTTTCCCCTGCCCTCGCCCGGCGCGGCTTCCGGCCCTATTATTCCGACGATGTCACCGGCGCGGAGATCGGCGGAGCGATCAAGAACGTGCTCGCGATCGCCTGCGGGCTCGTCGAGGGGCTCGGCCTCGGGCAGAATGCGCGCGCGGCGCTCATCGCGCGCGGTTTTGCCGAGATGCAGCGTTTCGGCACGGCGCTGGGCGCGCGCGCGGAAACCCTGAACGGGCTGTGTGGCCTGGGCGATCTGGTGCTCACCTGCACCTCGACCTCGAGCCGCAATTTCTCGCTCGGCAGGGCGCTGGGCGAAGGACAGGGCACAGCCGAACTGATGGCCGACCGGCGCACCATCGCCGAAGGCGCGCACACCGCCCCCGTGCTCGCACGGCTTGCGCAGGAACACGCCATCGCCATGCCGATCGTCAGCGCGGTCGCCGCGATCCTCGAAGGCGAAGACCCGCGCGCTGTCGTCGCGCGGCTGCTGGCGCGGCCGCTCACCGCCGAGCAGGATGGCCCGGGATGAGCGATCCGCGCCTGCCCCCCGATGATCAGCCGCGCCCGGCCACGGGGGGAGCGGATCTGCCCGGCGATGACATGGCCGCGCTCGCCAAAGGCGGGCGGACCAACACGATGGGCTTTGTCGTGCGGATGATCGCGCGCATTCCCTTCATCCTGATTGCCACCCGCCTCTATGGCGCCGAAGCGCTCGGCCGCTTCGCCTCGGCGCTCGTGCTGATCGAGGTGGTCGCGCTGATCTGTTCCCTGGGCGAGAAGCGCGGGCTCGCTCAGCGCCTCGCAACCGGCAGCGAGCCCGATAGCCAGCCCGAGGTCAATCTCGTCTATGATGGAATGCTGCTCGCGCTCGGCTGGTCGGCGATCGCCTGCCTCATCCTGTTCCTCTTTCCCGCGCCGATGTTTCCCAGCGGCATGAACAGCCCGCACGATCTCTGGCTCATCGCGACGATCCCGGCCTTCGCGCTGACCGAGATCATGCTCGCAGCCCAGGCCTACAAATACGATATCGCCACGACGGTGCGCGCGCGCGCGATCGTCGAGCCGTGGATGATCTCGATCGCGGCGGGCGTGTTCTTCTATATCGCGCCCTTGCGCGATTTCGGCCTCGCGCTCGCCTTTATCGTCTCGATCTTTGCCGGCCTCGTGACTGCCGCGATCCCGTTTGCGCGCACTTACGGCGCCCCGCGCGGCTGGACGCCTTCATGGCGCGCCATGCTGAGGCAATCGAGCCGCGCGCTCCCCCTGATCGGCGCCGATGCAATCGAGCGCGGCACGCGCCTGCTCGATATCTTCATCCTCGGCTTCTTCGCATCGCCTGTGGCGGTGGGCATCTATTATGCCGCGCAGCAGATCGCGAGCCTGCCGCAAAAGCTCAAGACCAGCTTCGAGCCGATCCTCTCGCCCGTCATCACCAAGAACCTGCGCATCGGCAACATGACCGCGATAGCCGATCAGGTGCGCCAGGTGGGCTTCTGGATCATCGCGGTGCAGATGGGCGTTGCGCTGATGCTCGCGATCCCGGGAGAAGCCGTGATGGGGCTGTGGGGCCCCGATTATGTCGCGGGAACGGCGGCGCTCGCGCTGCTGCTTGCCGCCGAGGTCGCCGCTTCGATGGCGGTCGTTTCGGAAAGCGTGCTCGTCTATATTGCGAGGAAGCGCAATCTGGCGATCTCGGTCGCGGTGCTCGCGCTGCAGGGCGCGCTGACGATCGCCCTGATCCTGATGGCGCGGCGCATGGGGCTCGAAGAAGGCTTCCAGGCGGCAGGCGCCGCAGCGGCGCTGTTCGTGGCGCTCGCAGTGTCGAGCGTGGTCAAGGCGCTCGTCCTCAAGACGCTCCTCAAGGCGCCCGTCTCGAACTGGCGCTGGGGGCTTGTCTGGGCGACGGGCCCGGCGGTCGTGGTGGGCTTTGCGGCAACCTTCCTGCCCGAATGGATGGAGATCGTGATCGGCGGCCCGGCAATCCTCGCTGTCTATGCCTTCGTGCTGTGGCATCGCGGGTTCGAGGATGCAGACAGGGTGCTCTTCCGCAAGAATGTCGCGCCCGATCTGCCGGGCGAACAGGGCGCCTAAGCCCCTCTTCGCGAACGGCAAATGCGGATGGCGAAGGCCCGGCTTTCGCCCGGCTGACACGATGTTCAGTCATCATTCACGGCTCCGGGCAATGCTTGGCGACGGGACAAGGTCTGGGGAGTTCGTGCTATGCGCCGCATCGTCATTTCAGGGTTTTTCGCAATCGGGCTGGTGCTGGGCGGATGCGCCGGGCAGCAGGGGGAAAGCGAGGTTGCAAGCGCGGGCGATGAAGTGCGCGGCACGCTTGCCGACGCAGCGCTGCCGTCCCCTCCGCCCCCGCCTGCGCCTTCCTCGCCCGCGTCACAAGCGCCCTCGCCCAGCCAGCAAACCATGATGATCACAGGTCCGCGCATGGCGAGCCGCGTGGCCGCTGAAAGCATGGCCTATGCCCCGCCCGTCAGAGTCGCGGTCGATCCGGGGCGCGAGCGCTATGACGGCGAGGAGGTCTCGCCGGTCAAGCTGGTAAGCGCCGAGCCCGTCTCCACCTTCAGCGTCGATGTCGACACCGGCGCCTATGCCAACACCCGCCGGTTCCTCAATCAGGGCGCGATGCCGCCGCGCGCCGCGGTGCGCACCGAGGAGATGATCAACTATTTCCGCTACGATTATGCGCGCCCTGGAAGCCGCGAGGTGCCCTTCAGCGTGACCACCGATGTCGCGAAGAGCCCTTGGAACCAGGACACCTATCTGATGCGCATTGGCCTTCGCGGCTATGATATTGCGCGCGAGGAGCGCCCGCCGGCCAATCTTGTCTTCCTGATGGATGTCTCGGGCTCGATGGGGCGGCCCGACAAGCTCCCGCTCGTCAAGACCGCGCTTTCCGGCCTTGCGGGCGAACTGAGCGAGCAGGACCGCGTCTCGATCGTGGTCTATGCCGGCGCGGCCGGCCTCGTGCTCGAACCGACCAATGATGTGCGCAAGATCCGCTCGGCGCTCGATCAGCTTTCCGCCGGAGGATCGACCGCGGGCGGTGCGGGGATCCAGCTGGCCTACAATATCGCCGAGGCCAATTTCATCGAAGGCGGGGTCAACCGCGTGATCCTGGCGACCGATGGCGATTTCAATGTCGGGGTCTCGGATCGCGATGCGCTGGTCGAGATGATCGAGACCAACCGCGACCGGGGCATCACGCTGACGACGTTGGGCTTTGGCCAGGGCAATTACAACGAGGCGATGATGGAGCAGATCGCCAACAAGGGGAACGGCAATTACGCCTATATCGACAGCGCGCTCGAGGCGAAGAAGGTGCTGGGCGACGAGATGAGCTCGACGCTGTTCACGATCGCCAAGGACGTCAAGATCCAGGTCGAGTTCAATCCCGCCGTGATCAGCCAGTATCGCCTCGTCGGCTACGAAAACCGCGCGCTGCGCGAAGAAGATTTCGACAACGATCTGGTCGATGCGGGCGATATCGGCGCCGGCCACCAGGTGACCGCGATTTATGAAGTGGTGCCAGCGGGCGCCAAGGGCTGGATCGCGCCCAGAAGATATGAGGACAAGCCCGATAGCGAGGCACGCATGCGCATGGCCGAGGCGGCGCATGTCAAGCTGCGCTACAAGCTGCCCGGCGGCGAGCGCTCGAGCCTGATCGAACGGGTGGTCATGAGCGATGCGCTGATCGAGGCGCGCGCGCCGCGCGGCGATTTCGCCTTCGCCGCCGCGGTTGCCGCCTTCGGCCAGATCCTGCGCGGCGACGAGCTCATGATGGGCTTTTCCCACGAGGATATCGGCCAGCTTGCCGGGCGCCAGAGCGAGTTCTGGCGGCAGGAATTCCTCCAGCTCAATGCGCTTGCAGCGGGCATGAAGGGCGGCTGAGGCCGCAGCCGCCCACCGGCGCACGGATTGAGGCGGCGCTGGAACCGGCAGGCGGCCTGCGGGGTTTGGAGTGCACGCCCGGCGCTGCTAAAGGCGCAGGCTTAATCATCAGACCCCTTGTGCGGAGAATATGCTTCCCATGTCGCCCGAACTTGCCTCGATCCTGCCCTATCTGCTCATCGCTGCGCTCATCGCCGTGCTCGCGGTGTGGTTTCTCCTGCGCAGCTCGAAAAGCACCGATGTCATTCGCGACGAGCAGGGGCCCGCGCGCGACGTGCTCGATGAGGGCGCCAGGCCTGCCCAGCGCAACCAGGCGCTGATCGATGCACCGCAGGCGGTCGAGAAGGTGTTCGGCGAGACCAGCGCCAAGGCCAATGCGCACAGCATCGCCACCGCCCCCGAAAGCGCCGATGCCGAAGCGGGCGCCTCGGTCACGCCGACACGCGATCTGCCCTCTCCGGGTGATTATGGACGCGCCGGGACAGAGCCCGGCCCGGCCGAGCCCGCTCCGGCCCAGCCCGTTTCATCCAGACCCGCGCCGTCCGAGCCCGCTGCCGCGCCGACCGGCTCGGCCGCACCCGCCGACGATCTCTCGCAGATCAAGGGTATCGGGCCCAAGCTTGTCATCCTGCTCGCCAGCCTCGAGATCACCCGGTTCGAACAGATTGCCGCCTGGAGCGAAGCTGATGTCGAGCGGATCGATGGCCAGCTCGGCCGGTTCAAGGGCAGAATCACCCGCGATCAATGGATCGAACAGGCTAAACTTCTGATGGCAGAAGACAAATCGGCGTTCGAAGCAAGATTCGGCAGCAATTAAGAAGAATCTATAAAGGCAATCGTCAATTTCGTGTTACATTCAACCCTGTCTAGAGTTTAGGCAGGGGAGAGGCTATGGCACTCACGGTTCTCGTCGCCGAAGATGAACCGATCATCGCGTGCGATCTGTGCGAAACGGTCGAAGAGGCCGGCTTCGAAGTCGAAGGGCCTCACAGCGGCGCCCGATCCGCGATGATGGCTTCGCAGAAGGAAAAGCCGGCACTCGCCATTCTCGATGTCGAACTGGCCGATGGTCTCGTGTTCGATCTGGCAAACCAGCTGCTCGCGGACCATGTCCCGGTGATCTTTCATTCGGGCAGCCGCACGGCGCAGGAGTTGAACGAACAGTTTCCCGGCGTCACGACCGTGATGAAGCCCTGCCCGCCCACGACCCTGCTCGCCGCCGTCGATCGGGCCGTGGCGCAATCGCGGGCGGTCTGATCCGCGCCAGGCCACGCCCTGCGCCCTGCGCCCTGGCCACGCCGAACAAGACGATGCTTTATCCAAGGGGGAATGCGATGAAATATCCAGCTTTGTTTGCCACTCTCGCCCTTTTCGCCAGCGCCGCCAACGCGCAGGCCAGTCCCGAAAACTGGATCGTCGCCGGGGTCACTCTGGGCGACAATTACGAGGACCTGTTCAAGACATTCGACAAGTCGAAGGCGATCATCGAGACCAAGGGCTTCTCGACTGAACACAATATCGAGACCTCGCGCCAGATCTGGTTCTACAAGGAAGGCGCCAAGGACAAGCCGGTTGATGTCATCCGCCAGTATCATTTCCAGATCCGCGACGGTCAGGTCTACATCACCGGCGAGGCCGATGGGGAAGGCCGCATCACCTTCATGCGCTTTCGCCAGAAGGCCGAAGGCAGCGGCGAGGCGCGCCTTGCTCAGTTGACGGATCGCTATGGCCCGTTTCGCCAGAATCTCTCGGGCACTTATCAATGGGGCTGCGAAGAGCTTTATGCGCCCTGCCTCGAAGGCGAGCCGAGCGATTACCAGCTCCAGGTCACCATGCGCCACAAGGCCGCCGAGCTCGAGTGGAACAGCAAATATCGCACCATGATGAGCGCCGCCAAGGGCGAGAGCACACAAGACCGCTTCTGAAACGCAAGGGGCGCGTCCCAACCGCGCTTGACGCTACGTCCACGCCTTGGCAGCAGAATGCTGCACTGCACTCTTGCCGGTCGGCCCGTGACCTGCAATAGGGGGGAGCAAACTAGTTTCAGGAGAAACCAATGAACGCGCCCTTCACTTCGCCCCCTGCCAGCTCGGCCAAGAAGAGTTCGGGAATCGTCCCGTTCAACTGGGAGGACCCGTTCGATCTTGAAAGCCAGCTGACCGAGGAAGAGCGGATGATCCGCGATGCGGCGCACGGCTTTGCGCAAAGCGAGCTTCAGCCGCGCGTGATCGAGGCTTATCGCAACGAGGTCGATGCGCCCGAGCTCTTCCCGCTGATGGGCAAGGCTGGTCTGCTGGGCGCTACCATCCCGGAAGAATTCGGCGGGGCGGATGCAAGCTATGTTGCCTATGGCCTTATTGCGCGCGAGATCGAGCGGGTCGATTCGGGCTACCGCTCGATGGCGAGCGTGCAATCGAGCCTCGTGATGTATCCGATCCACGCCTATGGTTCGGACGAGCAGCGCCGCAAATATCTCCCCGGCCTTGCGAGCGGCGAGCTGATCGGCTGCTTTGGCCTGACCGAACCCGATGCGGGCTCCGATCCCGCTGGCATGAAGACCTACGCCAGGAAGGATGGCGACGGGTACACGATTTCGGGCTCCAAGACCTGGATTTCGAACTCGCCCTTCGCCGATGTGTTCGTGGTCTGGGCCAAGAGCGAGGCGCATGGCGGCGCGATTCGCGGTTTCGTGCTCGAAAAGGGCATGGCAGGGCTCGCCGCGCCCAAGATCGAGGGCAAGATCTCGCTTCGTGCGTCGACCACCGGCATGATCATGATGGACGAGGTCAAGCTGCCCGCCGACGCGCTGCTGCCCGATGTCGAAGGGCTGAAAGGCCCGTTCGGCTGTCTCAACCGCGCGCGCTATGGCATTTCGTGGGGCGCCATGGGCGCAGCGGAATTCTGCCTCGCCGCCGCGCGTCAATATGGCCTTGATCGCCAGCAATTCGGACGCCCGCTTGCACAAACGCAGCTCTTCCAGAAAAAGCTCGCAGACATGATGAGCGATATCGCGCTGGGTTTGCAGGCGTCCTTGCGCGTGGGGCGCCTGATGGACGAGCACCGCTTCAGCCCCGATCAGATCTCGATCGTCAAGCGCAACAATGTCGGCAAGGCGCTCGATATTGCCCGGATGGCGCGCGACATGCACGGCGGCAACGGCATCTCCGAGGAATATCAGGTGATCCGCCACGCGGTGAACCTCGAGACGGTCAACACCTACGAGGGCACGCACGACGTCCACGCGCTCATCCTCGGCCGCGCGGTGACGGGGCTTTCGGCGTTTTAATCGGGTGCCCCCGCTTTCGCCGGCGAGGTGGGGCCCCTTGCACCGGGTATCGGCGGGCAACCGACACACAGGCCTGTCCTACAGCGGCCAGGCGCAATAATGAAGGTGTCATGATCTGTTCCTCAGCCCTCACCAAAGCGCGCTTGCCCGCCACGATGGGCGGTGTTGGGACCAGGACGGTTTTCTTGCGCCAGGACACTGTAACATGTGTATCAACCGTGCCCCACCTGCGACGAGCCGAGCGCGCTTCGGGGGCGAGGAAGGGCGCGCGCCGATGATGCGACTCCACGGCTACTATCGCAGCTCGACCTCCTACAGGCTGCGCATCGCGCTCGAATTGAAGGGCCTTCAATACGAGTATGTCGGCGTAAACCTGCTCACCGCCGAGCAGAAGGGCGAGGCCTTTACGAGCCGTAACCCGTTTGCGAGCGTGCCGATGCTCGAGGCAGGCGGCCGCGACCGCGCGCAATCGATGGCGATGCTCGAATGGCTCGAGGAAGCACACCCGGAGCCGCCGCTGCTGCCGCCGGGCGCCGAGGAGCGCTACACCGTGCGCGAGCTCGCCCATGCCATCGCGACCGAGCTCCACGCCCCGCTCAACCTGCCCGTGCTCAAATGGCTCAAGGAGGAATACGGCAAGAGCCAGGAGGAGATCGGCGTATGGTATCGCCACTGGCTCGCGCGCACGCTCGGCCCGGTCGAAGCGCGGCTGGCGCAGCTGGGTACGGGCGATACGCTGATGGGCGCGCCGGGCCTGTTTGAAGTAGTGCTGCTGCCTCAGGTCTACAATGCGCGCCGGTTCGACTACGATATCGATGCGCATCCCCACATCGCGCGGATCGAGGCAGCGTGCCTCGCGCTCCCCGCCTTCCAGCGGGCTCACCCCGATAACCAACCGGACAACCCCGATAGACACCGGGCCTGAAAGGACCTCATGAAACTCGCAACGCTCAACAACGGCACCCGCGACGGAAAGCTCGTCGTCGTCTCCAAGGATCTCACCCGCTGCTGTGCGGCGGGCTACATCGCCCCCACGCTCCAGGCCGCGCTCGATGACTGGGCGCGGATCGCCCCCGAGCTCGAAGTGCTCGCCCGCGATGTCGAGCACGAGGCGGTGCCGTGCGAGCGCTTTCATGAGCGCCAGGCACACTCGCCGCTCCCGCGCGCCTTTCAATGGGCCGATGGCAGCGCCTATATCAACCATGTCGAGCTTGTCAGGAAGGCACGCGATGCCGAAGTACCAGAGAGCTTTTACCACGATCCGCTGATGTATCAGGGCGGCTCGGACGGCTTCCTGCCCCCGCGCAGCCCCATCCCGCTCGGCGATACGGCGTGGGGCTGCGACATGGAGGGCGAGGTCGCGGTGGTGGTCGACGACGTGCCAATGGGCGTGAGCGCCGAGGAGGCAGCGGGCCACATCAAGCTCGTCATGCTGGTCAACGATGTCTCGCTGCGCGGGCTCATCCCCGGCGAGCTCGCCAAGGGGTTCGGCTTCTTCCAGTCAAAGCCTGCAAGCGCCTTCTCGCCGGTCGCTGTGACGCCCGACGAACTGGGCGATGCGTGGAAGGATTCGCTCATTCACCTGCCGCTGATAGTCGACTATAACGGCGAGCCGTTCGGCCGCGCCGAAGTGGGCAAGGATGCGACCTTCAACATGGCGCAGCTCGTCGCCCATGCCGCCAAGACGCGCTCGCTGTGCGCGGGCTCGATCATCGGTTCGGGCACGATCAGCAACAAGGGCGAGGATGGCGGCCCGGGCAAGCCTGTCGCCGAGGGCGGGCTGGGCTATTCGTGCATCGCCGAGATCCGCATGATCGAGACGATCCGCGACGGCAAACCCTCGACCCGCTTCATGGAGCCGGGCGACACGGTCAAGGTCGAGATGCGCGATTCGGACAACCACTCGATCTTCGGGAGCATCGAGCAGACGGTGGTGCAGGCGTGAGGCTGTGCTAGGCTCGCGGCATGGGGGAAGGAGACCATCATGCCGCGCCTTAGGCAAGCGGGCCTCGAGACCGCCGATGCATATGCTACCCGCGTGTTCGATGCGCTGTTCGGAGAGGGGCGCGATCCGGTCGCCGAGCCCGGTACCGCGACGGGCACGCCGGGCAATTGGTGGACCGTGTTCAACCTCGTGCCCGATGCCTTCAGGCACACGACCGAAGGCTTTCGCTTCTACCGCTCGGGCGAGCGCAAGCTCGATCCGCGCCTGCGCGAGCTCGGCCAGACGCGGGCGGGCTATGCGGTGGGATCGCAATTCGTCTTCTCGCAGCACTGCAAGGCCGCGCGCGCGGTGGGGCTGAGCGCGGAGCAAGTGGAGGCAATCCCGGCGTGGAGCGTAGCCGCGTGCTTCAGCCCGCTGGAGCGCGCCGTGCTCGCCTACACCGATGCGCTGGTGCTTGAACGCGGGCGGGTGCCCGAGCCGGTGTTCGAAGCGCTCAAGGCGGGGCTGACCGACGAGGAGATTCTCGAGCTCACCTACATCACCTGCACCTACATGATGCACGCCGTGATGAGCCGGGCCCTGAGGCTCGAATATGACGATGTCGACGAGCGCGTGGTCGAGGTCCCCGCGCCTGAGGGCTTCAGCGAGGACGTTATGGCGGTCGTCGATCGAAAGGAGAGCGAGTGATGGCCTATCACCACCTCGCGCTCGCCGCGAAGGACATGGCTGCGACCCATGCGTTCTATGAGGGCGTGATGGGGTTCGAGCTGGTCAAGGTCGAGATCGCCCCGCTGATGACGGGCGGCTGGGGCAAGCACTTCTTCTACCGCATGGGGGGCGACGATTCGACCTTCATCGCCTTCTGGGAGCTCCATGACGGGCCAGGTACCGAGCACTACATCTTCGATCTCAACAAGGCCGCCCGGCTGCCTCCGATGACGAACCACTACGCCTTCAGCGTCAAGACGCGCGAGGAGCTCGAGGCGTGGCGTGCGCGCTGGCAGGAGGCGGGGCTCGACGTGTTCGAGATCGATCACAACTGGTGCCACTCGATCTACACCACCGATCCCAGCGGCAATGCGGTCGAGTTCTGCCTCACCACGGGCGCCTTCAGCGAGGAAGACCGCGCCCGCGCGCTCGCCGCGCTGGACGAGACCAAGTTCAACCCCTCGCCTCCCCCGGCGCTGGTGCGCCGCTGGCCTGCCGAAGAGCCGGCCAAGTGAAGGGCGTCACGCGGGCGTGGGCCCCTCAAGCGGCTTGTGCGCGCGGCGCGCATCGAGCTCGTTGACGAAGCCGTGATTGACATCGCGGTGCTCGGCCTCGTCGGCACGCACGGCGATGATCACGTCGCGCAGGCGTGCATTGGCAGGCAGCTGCCAGTAATCGATCGCGATCTGCGGGGCGGGCAAGTTCGGGTGACGCCCGGCGTCGACCTCGGCGAGATAGGAGGTGTAGCTGATCACCGCCTCCTCCTCGAAGTAGCCGACGACCCGGTGCGCGGTGCGCGGGGCGAACAGGTAGAGGAAGAAGTAGAAGTTGTAGAAGACCAGCTGGACGAGCACGATGAGCGCGCGCTCGAAGACGTTGGGCCGGGCGATCTCGATGAAGGTCATCAGATGCATCCGCTCGTTCTCGGCCTCGTCGAGCAGCGTGCGGATCCAGCCCTCATCGTCGCGCATCTTGCGCAGCGCGGTGAGATGCTGCCACAGCCCGCCAACCATGCCGGGAACGGCAGCGACGGTCTCGAGCACGACGGCGCGGTGGCCATAGCGCTTGGCGAAAAAGGTATCGGCGACGAGCCTCAGCGCCTTGACGAAAGCGAAGGCAAGCCGATCGCTCGCATTGCTCGGCGGGACATGGCTGTCGATCACGGCGGCATGGTTGACCTGCCGGATCAGCGGACGGATATCACGGTTTTGCATCAGGGGGTATCACCTCAAGCGGGCCCGAGGGCCGACGCTGCCCCTTCTACCCGACCCCGTGTCGGGCGCCCTGACCGCGTCTCTATCGGCAAGCCGGATATAGCGCGCAGGCCGCTGAAATGCTGCTGAATTGGCGGCATCAGATGATGCGCCAATTGCAACAGTCAGAAGTTCAGGCTCTCGGCAACTGCAGAATTCACAATCCTGCCTTCATGCACATTGAGCCCCGGCGCGAGGTGCGGATCGTGCGTGCAGGCGGCGATCCCGTGTTCGGCAAGCGCGAGCCCAAAGGGCAGCGTTGCGTTGTTGAGCGCATAGCTCGATGTGTGAGGGACAGCGCCGGGCATGTTGGCGACACAATAGTGAATGATGTCGTCGACCAGATAGGTCGGCTCGGCATGGGTGGTCGGCTTGGAGGTCTCGAAGCATCCGCCCTGATCGATCGCGACATCGACCAGCACGGTGCGCCGCTTCATCAGCCCCAGATCCTCGCGCCCAACAAGATGCGGCGCGCTCGCGCCCGGCACGAGCACGGCGCCGATCACCACATCGGCATCGCTGATCGCCTGCTCGATCGTGCCCGCGGTCGAATAGCGGGTCGCAACGCGGCCCTGGAACATCTCGTCGAGCTCGCGCAAACGCGGCAGCGACCGGTCGAAAACCTCGACGTTGGCGCCCAGCCCCACGGCCATGCGCGCAGCCTGCGTGCCGACAACGCCGCCGCCCAGAATCACGACCTTCGCCGGAAGAACGCCCGGAACGCCGCCCATCAGCACGCCGCGCCCGCCATTGACCGCGCGCAGGGCATGCGCGCCTGCCTCGATCGAGAGGCGCCCTGCAACTTCGCT
>JGI12048J13642_10078320_pt1 | contig 19426 bp, 15 predicted proteins | sample ElkSlonscriptome_16_FD_13642 | JGI IMG/M metagenome (IMG submission 13642)
GGACAAAGCGCTCGGGCCTATAGTCCGGCTCGCGGACATGGCTGGTATCCATGCCGGCCATGGCCAGGATGATACCGAGATTGGTATAAGGCAATGCCCCTTCAAGCGCGTATCCGCCTTCCAGAACACAGATATCGGGATTGAGGTTTCTGTTAAGCCTGGCGTATCCCTGGGCGGTGAAGTTCATATTGGTGATCGGATCGGAATAATGGTTGTCCTGGCCGGCGGAATTAATAATCAATTCCGGCTGGAACTCCTCGAGCAGCGGCAGCACCACCCGTTCCATAACCGTGTCGAACCCTTCCTCCGAGGTGGAGGGGGGCAGAGGAATATTGATATTGTAGCCCGGCGCCGACGGCCCACCCGACTCGTCTACAAAACCGCTGCCGGGGAAAATGGTTCTTCCGTCCTGGTGCATGGAAATAAACAGGGTATCGGGGTCGTTGTAGAAAATGTCCTGCGTGCCATCGCCGTGATGACAATCGGTATCGACAATGGCGATTTTGCCCACCCCGTAATGTTTGCGGATATACTCGACCATGATGGCCTCGATATTGACGATGCAGAAGCCGCGATCACCGAAGACCGTCTGCATGGCATGATGTCCGGGCGGCCTGACGATGGCGAAGGCGCGCTCAACCTCCCGGTCCATCAGAGCCCGTGCCGCTCGAATGGCGCCGCCGGTGGAAATGAAATGCGAGGTGGTCATCAACTCGGCGGCGGAGGGTACACAGAGATGAACCCGGTCGACATCCTCTTCCAGAGCCATTTCCGGATTGAAAAAGTGAATATTTGCGACATCCTCAAGTCCTTCCTCAATGAGCTGGTCCTTGGTGTAGAGCAGCCGTTCCTCGCGTTCGGGATGAGAGGGTGAGATACACCAATCGAAAGCGGGAAAGAGTACCAGCCCGGTTTTACGCCGAGCCTGTGGCATGAAAAGAGTCATATTTACTCCGTAATCTCGGTCAGTCCCGGCCTGATCTGAGCCTTCAGCGATATGATTCTGCCGGTGGTGGCAAAGCCGCGAACCGTATTCATCTGCATGCGTTCAATAAAATCAACCTGCGACGGGGCTACGCCCCCCAGTTCTCTGGCCAGCATCCTCACTGCCTCTTCGAGGCGCAACTCGGCACTGTCCATGTCAAAACCCTTATCTATACTTTCCAGGAGGCTGATCTCGGGTATGGCCAGCCGGCGCTGGGTGGTGTCGGCGTAAAGACTGGCCTGCACGGTCAACCGGGCCCTGGCCGCGCCAACGGCGTTGGCGACCTCGAAATCGGCAGGTACCAGACAAGGCAGGTGGAAGGTGGATTCGAGCGTGCTTTGCAGGGCCGCCGCCGGGCCGCCAATGACAATGAGATTTTCGGGGGTGATTTTTTCCCGCTCGAGAAAATCGGATACCGTGTACACCGGCCGGCTGAAAACCTCTTCTATCATGCCGTCGACCACTTCATATACTCGGTCGGCGAAGCATTGCAGCAGTTCTTCGGCCGTTTTCTCGGCAGCCTCGCCGGGCCGGAGCATTTCCATCGCCTGGCGGGCTTTGGCTTTTTGACCTTCATTAATTCTGCCAAGGACCCTCATGGCATCGGTGGGCGTGGGTGCGGCGCCACCGAAGGTCATGGGGGCGCCATGCCTTTCCGGGCCGATCCGGAAGGAGCCGTCGCTCCAGGAAACAGAACTGTCGCCTCCCAATCCCACACTTCTGGTCAACAGTGCGCGGATCAGCGTCGGCCGACCGCCGACACTGGCCCCATAGGGCTCGAGCAGGGGAATGCCGTCGGCCAACAGGGCGATGTCGGTGGTGGTGCCGCCGATATCAAGCAGAATGGCGTCCTTTTTACCGTCGATCAGCGCCAGGGCCCCCATGACACTGGCCGACGGTCCCGAGTGTATGGTCTGGCAGGGAAATTCACAGGCGCCGTCAAAGGAAATGGTGCCGCCGTCGGCCTTGAGAATATAGCAGGGACAGTCGATATTGAGACGGGAAAAGCCGAACTGCATCGCTTTTCGAAAAAGATGGAAGCGGCTTTTAAGAGCGCTGTTGAGCCAGGTCGTATAGACCCGGCGCGGGAAGTTGGGCATTCCCGAAAGCCGGTGACCCAGGCTGATATGTTTGAAATCATCAGCGATTTTATTTCTTACCCACAGTTCATGCTCATTGTTCCTGTGAGAGAACTTGGTGACAACCCCCACGGACTCAATGTTTTTTTCCCGCATCACCACCGCCGCCTCTTCAACCTCGGCCAACGACGGTCCGCGCAGAACCTGCCCTCGATGATCCACTGCTCCCGAGAGAAAACAGACATCATCGCCGCAACGGAGAAACTCGGGGTTCATACCGGGACCAGCCTGGATGAACATGCCCACCCGGTCGAGACTGTCCTGGATCAGGGCATTGGTGCAGAGGGTGGTACTGAGATGGATTCGTGCAAGTCGATTCTTGTCGGCCGGAACAAGGGCTTCGAGCAAGGTGATGATCGACTCCTCCAGTGCTTCGCCCCCCAGGATCACCTTTTTCTTGGCCAGGATGGTTCCGCCCTGCAGAAGAACGCCGTCGGCGTGGGTTCCCCCCACATCGATTCCAATAATCATCGCGTTTCCTTGCCGTAGAGTTTAGCCAGAGCGGCGGACGTCTTCCAGGACCACCATTACGGTTTGTAAGAGACACCAACCCTTGCGTTTCCTGCTCCACACTGTCTTTCTTTCTTGATACTATTCAAAGAAGAGAAGAAACACAAAGGGATTTTCCCCTGCACCCATATTCACCGCCGACAGGCGCTCCCCAGCAGTCTTTTCCGCCACCCGGACAATGATGATGCCGCCAGGGATACAATTTTTTGTACTTTTGCGTTCTCTCGTTGTCCTAATTTGTGGTATACTGGCGGATGAGATTAGCTTTTTTCGTGGTTGTTTTATTGAGAACAAGGGAATAGTCAGTATGGCGCAGACAAATACCATCATGGTGGTGGGTGCCGGTCAGATGGGTCGAGGTATCGCCCTGCTGTCGGCACGATGCGGCTTTCAGGTGCTCCTCCACGATCTGCTCGAAGCCCACCTGCAGGAAAGTATCTCGGCCATTGGCCTGGAACTGCCCTCACATCCGGAGCTCTCCAAAACGGGGGCCGACAGAGTCCTCGGCAGAATCCATCCGACCACTTCCCTGCAGGACAGCGTCCGCGCCGATTTCGTCATCGAGACCGCCACGGAAAACATCACCATAAAACAGCAGATATTTACCGCCCTTTCCAACTACACTACCCAGCATACCGTACTTGCCACAAATACCTCTTCATTGTCCATTTCAGATATCGCTTCGGCCACCGATTGCCCCGAGCGGGTCATCGGCCTGCATTTCATGTATCCGGTCATGTCCATGCAGCTTGTGGAAATGATTCGGGGCCTGAAAACCAGCGAACATACCTGCAACATCACTCGAATACTAGCCGATAAGCTCGGCAAGCAGGCAATAGAGGTCAACGATTATCCGGGATTTGTCTCCAACCGGCTGCTGATGCCTATGATCAACGAGGCCATAATACTGGTCTTTGACGGTGTCGCCGATGTCGAATCAGTCGATAGAATCATGCAGCTGGGCATGCAGTATCCGCTTGGCCCTCTGCAAATGGCCGACATGATAGGACTGGATACCTGCCTCTCCATTATGGAAATTCTCCACCGCAGCCTGGGCGAACCGAAATACCGTCCCTGCCCGCTGTTGCGCACCATGGTCAAGGCCGGCAAACTCGGCCGCAAGTCCGGGGAAGGCTTTTATTTTTACGATAATTAGGTGACAGGTTACCGTTGAGTCAACCTGGCTCTAATGTATCGTATTCCAGAAGACCTCTCCCTCGAATACTTCACATGTCTGCTGAAGCCCCGGCTGAAGAAGTCCCCCTTGATGTAGTTGAAACTTTGAAATATTTCTATGTACTTTTCAACGATTACTTTCAAAGAATTTTTCTTGGTGTTATACATTCTCGTGGAACGTTATGACCACACTTTTCCTTAACGAACGTTTTCTCGAAGAGGAAATAACAGCTGTATTTTCCGGGGGTGGGTTCTCCAATTGTATATCTCAAGCTTATTGCTCACTCGGAAAATATAAAAACCTCCTTTTCAGGCAATCATCCAGACTCCTTGCATATGCTTCAACTCGATGACACCCAGATCGTTGGTCGCGGAGTCGACAGAATTGTATATGCACACCCCAGTGATCCACATCTGTGCGTGAAGATAGCTCGATGCAACTTTTCCACTGACTATGTGGTCAAAGGAGCACGGGATTACCTTTATTATGCGCTTCGATCGTTCAACAAGGAGTATTTCGATTTCAACTTTATAGACGTTCGTTACGCCTGCCGGCTTGCACAGCGTGGTGAGGAAAAAATATTCTTTCATCACCTTCCACGGTGTTATGGATTTGTGGAAACAAACCTTGGGAAAGGGGTTCTATGGCAGCGTATCCGCAATTTCGACGGTTCCGACTGCTTTTCCTTGCGTGACTGTTACCTTACACCTGGCCTGTTAGGGGAGAATGAAAAGGAGTTGATATGGGCCGCCCTCGATCAATTCTTTGCTTGGCAGATGAAAAATGCAATTATGTTGCGGGAAATGGCTTTTACCAATACCTTGGTTTGTCGCATCGATCCTCAAATCATTCGGCTCTATCATATCGACGCCATCGGCTGTGCTGATATAATTCCTCTTGCCGATCACGCCGGATGGTTTGCCAGGATGCGCATATGGAGTAAAATACGATCATTCCGTAAGCAAATAACCAAATGGCTGGATGGACGCCTGGAGAAATAGATGACAAGCCCTCGCTTTAAAAACCCGTCCTCCATTTTCCACACACCCTCTCAACACATACCTACGGAATAACCTATCGGACAGCTCTCGTTTATGTTCCTTAGGTTTTCCTGAAAACCAGCGAGCACATCCGCACCATCACCTGAAAAACAGCAAGTCAAAGCAGTCAGGAACAACAGGGGCGACGATTAGCCTGAATCTGTCTCCAAGTGACTGCTGATGCCGATGATCAATGAGATCAGATTTCTTTGCCCTCGTGATACTGACCAATCAACTGATTAAGGGCTTGCGGCCTGCTGAAATAATACCCTTGTATGGCATCGCAGCCGGCATCTCTTAGCTTCCTGGCACCCTCCTGGGTTTCCACTCCTTCGGCGATCACCAGCAGTTTCTGGTCATGGCAGAAGCCAACAAGAGAGCGGATGACCTCAAACTTCTGGTTTTCGACCGCCTTCATGATAAAGAGCCGGTCGAGCTTGACAATATCAATTGGAAAATCAACAAGCTGAATAATCGAGGTGAAACCGGAGCCAAAGTCGTCGATGGCCAGCCTGAAGCCTGCATCCTTGATCCTTTTCAGTCTTTCAAGACTGCTGGCGGTGTGATCGCGATAAAAGGTTTCGGTTATCTCGATGGTGAACCTCTCGGGGGCTATCTCTTTGCTTTCAACCAGCAAGAAGAGCTTGTCTACAAAATCCATGCTGAAAAACTCAGCTGCGGAAATGTTTATGGATATCTCAACATGTTCTCCATATTTTTCCCAGAGTACCGGCGCATCCTCAAAGGCTCTTTCCAGTACCCACATATCAATCTTCTGGTACAAGCCGAGATTTTCGGCCATGGGTATGAAGGTACCGGGAGGAATCTGTCCGAGTTCCGCTGAAAACCAGCGCAGCAAAGCTTCAAACCCCTTGACCCTGCCTGTCTGGGCATCGACGATAGGCATATAGTAAAGTTCAAGCTCACCGGCATCAAGGCGTTTGAGTTCGACTTCAATCTCCTGCTGATGACGAGCATACTCTGACAACTCTGCGGAATAGTAGGAGATAGTGTTCTTGCCGCTCTTTTTCGACTCGTACATGGCCGAGTCCGCATTGATGACCAGCTCCTCCGCGGTCTCGCCATCCTTGGGATAGGTGGCTACGCCTATGCTCAGCGTTATCGGAAAGTCCCCCTTTGCACAGCTGAACCCGTTCTCACAGGTCATCAGAATCCGCTCGGCAACCCTCCGCGGCACATCATCTTTGCAGTAGTCGTATATAATCACCGAAAATTCATCACCGGCAAGCCTGGCTGAGGTAATGTTTTCATCTCCGGCGATATTATCAAAAACAGCGTCGCGCCCTCGGGTTATTTCATGGAGCTTGTAGGCAAACGACTGCAGCACCATATCGCCTACGGCATGGCCAAAATGATCATTGACGTATTTGAAGTTGTCGATATCGATATAGAGCAGGGCCACCTGCCCATTGCCACTACCTCTGTCGGCACGAGAGATCAACTGGCTCAGGGTGAGGCTGAAAACTCTCCGATTGTAGAGCTTGGTCAGCGAGTCCTTTTCGGCCAGCTCCCTGGTTTTCTCATAGGTTTCCTTGAACGAATCATAGAGCCTGATAAACGAGGCGTTGAGGCTGCCGATCTCATCATTGGCCTCATAGGCGGTAATCTCATTTGTGCCGTCAAGGTCGATATGACTGAACTGGTGTTCCAGTTGCTTGATGGGACCGGTTACATATTTTTTCAACAACCATTGCAAGGCCAGGTGAGTGACCACAGCGAGACCGAGAAACCAGAGAATCATCTTCAACAGGACATTTTGTAAATCCTGCTCCACTTCCTCCTGCCCGGCCTTGACCGCCAGAGAACCGAAACCTGGAATATCTCTTTGGGTACTGAGCTGAGCGAAATTCGACTGTTGCACCTTCTGCGGAAGAAGGGTGACGGAACGCCCTTCCTGCTCAAGCTGCAGTCGCCTGGTTTTGAAAAGCGACGGACTTATGAAAACGGCGATGGCAAAATTTTCGGAATTGCCGACAGCAAAGCCCGGCCTCAAAGTGTCGCTGGTGAGCACCCTGGCTACGGCAATTTTAGCAGAGCTGCCAACGAAACCTTTATTTTCCTGTTTTTTCTCGACAAAAAGCTGCGAAACCCATGATATCAGCTCCTGTGAAGGCTCTGCAAAGGGGTCGAGGCTCTCTTCATAGTAGTAATCGACAACACCATCTGAACGAAGAAACATCACCGAAAAATATTTCGCCGGCAGATCGGCAGCGCTGTCCAGAATGTCATCAATGGCCGAATCGAAGGCCAGGGTCCGCAGATATTGATCGGAGGTCAGGGTATAGCGTCTGAGCGCATCGCTCTGGACAATCGAGGCCAGGGTTCCACCGGCAAAATAGGTGTAGGCGTTCAGGCTGCCGGCAAGTTCGGATGCCTCTTTTTCAACCGAGCTTTGCACCAACGAATAAATTGCTCGCTTCTCGATGAAGTAGAGCCCTATACCGGTCAGGAGAAAACTGGTGAAGAGAACGGGAATGATCAAAAAAGGCAGTCGTCTATTGAGTTTCATGCCTTTTTTTCAGCGTGTCCAGCATTCTTTTGCGCAGTCGCAGGTTATCATCTGAGATGATACGATAGTGCTGTACAGTTTGAAACAGCTTCTCGGGCCAGAACAGTTCGGGATCTTTGGCAGCTTCCTCTGACATATGTTTGCGAATGGCTCTGTTGGGAGATGCATAGTAGATCTCCTCGGTATTCTCGGCGCCAACCTCGGGATCAAGCAGGTAATTCAAAAACCTCAAGGCCTCGTCTTTATTGTTGGAGCCCGCTGTAATACTGAGACAATCCACCCAGACAGCGGTTCCCTCCTTCGGCACCACATACTGCCAGTTATCGGTTCCAGCAAGATCATTGAGAACATACTGGTCGCCCGAGTAGGCGAAAGCCATATGCAGATCACGGCCCGCTTCAGCCTGCTCCACCTCGGTCAGAACATAGGTATAGCCGGTAAGATAGGGCAGCTGGTCGACCAGGATCTCATAGGCCTGTCTCAGCTCCGTCGGCTCTTCGGAATTGATATTGTAGCCAAGAAGCAGCAGTGGGGGTATCAACACATCGGTCATGTCCTCAACCATGCTGACATGGCCCCGATGTTTTTCCTTCGGCTCCAGCAGATCGCGCCAGGAATCAGGTGCCGGATTTACCTGGGAGGCATCATAGGCAATACCAGCGGATCCGTAAAAATAGGGAATACCAAAGCTGCCACAACTCTCCGACCATCGCTCATCAATGTTTTCCAGATTTGGCACACTGGCATCGCTGATGGAATGCAGGTAATTGCTCTTGCCAAACACCTGGACGGCGATGTTGTCGAACAGGACAATATCGAAACTTCCTTTGGCGGTGGAGGAGATGACCTCATCGCGAGACTGATCGCTGTCAAAGTGAATCTGTTTAATGGCAATGCCGGTCTCTTTCGTGAACCGGTCGATTACATCCTGCGAGATATATTCTTTCCATATAAACAGCGTAAGCTCAGCAGCAGCAAGATTGGGCGTAACCAGCAAAAATACAGCCCAGAACGACACAACAGCATGATATAGTGTTTTTTTCATAACCTCTTTACATACCAGATAAATTTCGCGTCAGTTGCCTCCGTATCTCATTGTCTCACCCAATGACGGGGATCAGCAAAACAATGGGCCTGTACAAAACGACAAGAGACCTTTTGCCGGTCTCAATGCAGGTGATCAACCCGGCCGATGAAACTTTACGGTGTAATTGCAGCTACTCCTGGTAGCCGGCTGGGGGGTGAACGAACCTGTTTCGCGCCCATACTATTGCACACGGCGCGGCGGGAAGATACGCAACGCGTTACGGCCATACCACACTCAACCTATATAACCGAAGGCATGTCATTATTCAAGTCCCGGTCCCCTGCTGGTATTCTTCGGCACCAAGCAGCTGAGAGTTTACAGGCACGTGCTCTCCGGCAATCTAACAATGGTGTCTTTGCCCAAGAAGCTGTGCTCATCAACACGCGTATACACAATGAGTAAATTGGAGCAGAGTCATGATAGAGTGTCCTGTGGATCTTGAAAACCCCAGTCAATTCATGGTCCTCCCACATATGCATCCAGGAGATGACAGTTTCGAACAAATGATTGAGAATATATTGGATTCAACGTATCATGCGCCTAAGCTCAACTTTTTTTCAACTGGATAACTACATGCGACCTCTCAGATATACACTTTTTCTCCTGTTACTGTGGCCTCTTTACGGTTTAGCCTCACCCGCGGACAAAGCTGAAGTTATACATTGGTGGATATCGGCAGGTGAAAGCAGAGCCTTAAACGTCATAGTCGATGCTTTCGAAGAGAAAGGCTATCGGTGGCTTGACACACCTGTCGAGACCTCTTTTCATGCCAAGAGCGCAGCACTTTCCAGAATCCTCGATGGACATCCGCCGGTGATGATGCAATGGCATGCCGGCATTTCATTGAAAAACCTCTGGAATGAAGGAATTCTGCGTGATATAGATCATCTGGCGCAACAACAGAACTGGCAGCAGAAACTCCCCGATGCCATATGGAACAATATCTCCGTTGACGATCATATAGTTGCCGTTCCCGTGACATTGCACGTGGGCAACTGGTTATGGGGTAACAGACAGATCCTCGATGAACTTGGCCTCTCCCCCCCGCAGAGCTGGGATGGTTTTCTCAAGATGGCCCCGAAAATCGCCGAGGCAGGCTATATACCGCTGGCAGTAGGCGGTCAGGCCTGGCAGGAAAGATCGCTTTTCATGACTGTGCTTCTTGGAACAGGAGGGCCAAAGCTGTTCCAGGAAGCCTTTACGGATCATAAGGAGTCTGCATTATCAGGGCCCGCTATGATCAAGGCCCTTGAAACCTTCAAGAAGCTCAAAGCATTCACCGACAAGGACAGTCCGGGAAGAAGCTGGTCCGATACAGCCTCTCTTGTCACCGAAAAAAAAGCCGCTTTCATGGTCATGGGAGATTGGGTAAAAGGAGAGTTTCTTCAGGCCGGCCTCGTTCCGGATAAGGACTTTACCTGTACCCTGAGCCCCGGCAGTCATGGGAAAATCATCACCATTTCCGACGTATTTGCCATGGCCAGGGTTTCCGAGGAAACGGATCGGCATATGCAGACGGTCCTCGCGGAAATACTCATGGACCCTGATATACAGCAGAAGTTCAGCCTCCATAAGGGCTCGATCCCTCCCTTGCAGGGCGTTGACCCCTCTCCCTTCGACACCTGCGCACAATTGGCCATGGAGATGGTCTCAAAGCCGGCAACAACACTCCCTGGTTTCAATATGTCCAATTCAGGCATCATGGCCAGTGCGATCATGGCTGTCATCCACTCCTTCTGGGAAGGCGAAGATTCACCGCATAATGCAGCCAAGGCACTTGCCCAGGCCATTAGAGAAAGCGACATCTAGAATATATGACTCTTCCCGTATATGCCCATCACCAGTAAAACCACTAGGAGCATTCGCTTCAGGCTCATTGTTGCCTTCACACTGCTGGCTGTGATGGCCATGTTGGCAGCGCTCTATGCCTGGAGATCGGCGTCCAATACAGGCAACAGGGTTGAAGAGTTGGCCAAAACCGTTCTCCCGCTTGTGAGGCTTTCCAACGAGCTCTCCAATGATGTCGGCCGTTTTGCCATGACAACGGGCAAACTTTCTCAGGTCGACAGCGAAAAGGAACTCGAAACACTCAACACCGAGCTCCGGCAAAGCAGTTCGACAATAACCTCGAAAATTTCCATCCTCTACAATTACATCTTCGAGACGGAAAGAATCTCCACAATCCATCGCAAGGTTGACCAGCTCTTCACCAACCTTGACCAGCAGTACCGGCTTACCCAGAACAAGCTTGGAACGCAGCGTCAACTGCAGGAGGCACTCGATGATCTTACAGCATCTCAGGAACGATTCCTGCAGTTTGCACGGCCCCGCATATCGGAAGGTTACAGCAATTTTCTTCAGGAAGGACGTGAGATAAACCAGGACATTCGTGCCACCATAGGATCCTATGCCAGTGGTCAGGAAAAGCCCGATTTGAAAAAACTCGACGACAAGCTGCGCATAGGCTTTGAAACGCTTATCAACACATCGGCAGGCGAGATGAGAGCCAACCTCGAAATCGTGGCCATGACGTTTCTTTCTTCCGGTCTCCTGCATGAAGCAGCCAACCTTGAAAGTATTGAAGAAATCGACAAACTGGAGCGGCAATTCGATGTAAATACACCGTTCATAGCAAAAATCAAACTGATTCTCTCCCATTCCACCCCAGAGAACTACAGAGTGCTGCTGCTCGCCTCGCCCATACTTGACGCCGGCAGTGGTGAGGAGTCTATATTTTCTTTGCGCCGTGAAGAACTTGTCCTGAGAAACCTCTTGGACCAACAATCCCTGGAAGCCATAACCCTCTCGGAACAGCTCGCCAGAGATGTTGAGTATCTTTCGAGCTCTATTGAGGAATATACCGATTCCTCGGTTTCGACACTTCAACAGCGACTGCACAGATTCCGTCTCTATAGCGCTGTTTCCGCCATCGTTACAGTCTTCATAGTCATTGTCATAGGTCTTTTCTATGTCGACAGGTCGGTTGTCAGGCGAATCGCAGCGCTGCGAGTTCTTATGGAACAGCAGGCGGAGGGGACCGATGCACATATTCCTGAAGACCGCCACGGCGACGAAATATCGGCAATGACCAAAAGCCTCGAGCATTTTGTCCGGCAGCGTGAGGAGCGACGACACCAATTGCAAAAAGCCCTGCTTTCTCTCGATGAAGCGCAGCATCTCGCCAAGATTGGTCACTGCGAAAGAAACCATCTCACCAAGAAATGGTTTTGGTCCTCCGGTTTCTATAATATTTTAGGATATTCTCCCGAGCAATTCCCCAGCAGCGAGAAAAATTTCTGGAAGATCGTCCACCCGAAAGACAGGTTGAAAGTGGAGCTCTTTTTCAATACCCTTTCCTCTCCATCCCGTCCTTCACCGATTGAGTTTCAACTCATAGGCAAGGACAGTGAAACCGTGACGGTCACAGGCCTGTGGAAACTCACCGAAGATGATCGAACATATACGCAACACGGCACTCTTCAGGACATAACGGACAGAAAGAGGATCGAGGAAGACCTTTTGAAGATGCGTAAAATGGAATCAATTTCGGTACTTGCTGGAGGGATTGCCCATGATTTCAACAATCTCCTTACCGGCGTACTCGGTAATATCGCCCTGGTGATCAAAATTGCCCAAGACAGGCCGGAAATCGTCGAGCACCTGAAGCTTTCGGAAAAAGCCGCCCTTCGTGCCCGCGATCTAACAAAGAAACTGTTGGTGTTTTCCGGTGGAGGCGCACCAACCACAAACATCGTACATCTCCCCGAGAAACTGAAGGAGACGACGGAGTTTGCGCTTTCAGGCAGTAATGTCAAAGCCCTGTTCTTTATGGACGATCCACTCTGGCCTCTTGACATCGACACCACCCATCTCGGACAAGTACTCCAGAACCTCGTGGTGAATGCCAACCAGGCAATGCCCGATGGCGGTACTGTACATATTTCATGTAAAAACAGAGATTTTAGTGGTAGTCATCACCCTCATCTGCCGGCAGGAAAGTATGTCGAGATCACCGTCACTGATTCAGGTTTAGGCATCGATCCGGAACACATCGACAAAATTTTCGATCCTTACTATACAACCAAGGGGTTCTACTCAGAAAAGGGCAGCGGCCTGGGCCTTGCCATCGTCCATTCCATCGTCACGAAGAATGGCGGCAATATCGAGGTCAATTCGACACTCGGCTCCGGAACAACCTTCACACTCCATCTGCCGGCAATGCCTGGTCATCAGCCGAAGCCTGCGGTTACAACAGAAAAGCCAGACCAGAGCGGAAGCGGCTTTATTCTGGTCATGGATGATGAGGAGGTTGTCCGCGAGGTAGCCGAACAGATGCTTACACGTCTTGGATACACGGTCGACACGGTCGAAGACGGCGCTCAGCTTCTCGAAAAATACGATGAAACAGTACGATCCGGCAAGATGGTCGACGCTGTCATTATGGATTTGACCATCCCGGGAGGGATGGGCGGAAAGGAGACAATCCATAAACTGCTCGAACGACACCCCTCAGCGCGTGTTCTTGTGTCAAGTGGATATTCGAGCGATCCGGTAATAGAAAACTATCGTCTCTTTGGTTTTTCCGGCATCATTATCAAACCCTACCAACTTCAGGAACTTGCCGAGGTGGTTGCTCGTGTTGTAGGCGGAAAAGAGCGACCGGATCCTCTCTGTTGATTTTCCCGGAGGTAATGGTGAGAGGGAAACGCTCTCCAGGCTCCCCTCCTTTTTCTCATGCGCTCAGACATATACGCACAGACTCCGAATGCCCTTCAGCTGGCTGATCCGCACTTCTCAGTCGTCCGAAGCGGGAGGGCTCTGGGCTTTTTTTCTGATCTTGAATAGTTGTATTTTACGCTCCTTGCGCAGTTTCAAAAACCAGAGAAAGCGAACGAGAAGGATGTAGGAGAGCAGTGCGGATATGGACGCCACTACCAGAGAGCCGAAGATCAGGGGTAAGAGCATCTCCCGACTGGCCTGGACGAAGACCTTGAGCTGGGCACCAACCTCCCAGAAATCCAGCCTGGCCATTTGACCGGTGATTCTGATAAAATACCCGTAAACCTCTCTCACCGACGGGCCATCGAAGAAAAGACTGCCTACCCAGTAGTTGAAGGTGAAAATCGGCGGCACCGTCAGCGGATTGGTTATCATCACAGAGATCAAGGCTGCCGGTCTGCTCAGCTTAAAAAGGGTCGCCAGGAATATAGCGACGATGATCTGTATACCTACGGTCGGTGTCAGGGCCAGAAAAAGGCCGAGACTGAAGCCGCCGGCAATGGCCTCAGGCGACCCCCGAAATCCCCTGATGAGCCGTAACAGCGGCCGCAGCCTCAGAAAAAGACCCTTCAATGGTACTGATGGTTTTGCATCGGCCATGATAGCACTATCCGCCGTCGGCGGTTACAGGTGAAACAAACCCCGGCGGCTTGACAGCCAGCACGGAAGTATCGATCTGACGAAGCACCGCTTCCGAGGTATTGCCGACAAAAAACCCGGCAAGATCGGTTCTGGCCGCCGTGCCCATGATCACCAGATCCATGCCCTGCTCTTCGACCAGTCCAGCAATCACCTCTTCGGCTTCACCTTCGAGAAAATGGAAGGTGCAACTAATATCGGATATGGCGTTCTTTTCAAGATATTTCTGCACCTTTCGTTGAAAAACAAGCTGGGCAGCGGCAATGTTTTGCCGCTGCTCCTCCACCCATATCTCCACTTGCTCATGATAGTGGGTTGAAAGCTTCTTGGCCAGAGTTTCGCCGTCGAAAACGATCCAGGCGTTGACGATATGGAGGGCTCCGTTTTCTCTGTAGGCCATGGATGAGGCGATCTCCACTATCTGCAAATTGAGTTCATCGAGCTCTTCCTCTTCACCTATGGCTTCGAGCTGCACAGCCGCCAGTATGTTTCTACTTTCCGCGCTATCGTCGGCTTTGACCAACCAGACAGGACAGGGGCATTTACGCAGGAGTTGCAGGTCCGTTGAACCAAAAAGGATCGATGAAAAGCGCTTCTCCTCCCCCACCGCCTTGATGACCAGGTCGCAGTCGCATTTTTGCACGAAGCGTATGATCTCGGCAAAGGGTTTTCCCTGCAGCACTTCGCACCGAATATAGATCTCCTGGCTGAGTTCGAAAAACAGTTTTTCCAGCTCCTGCCGGCGTTCTTCACCGAGCTGCCTGTGCAGCGTAAGCATTTTCTCGTTGAGGGAAGGCAGACGCAGCCCCAGGGTGCTGAACTGCAGTACATCGACCACCGTCAACCTTGCCCGGTTGGCCCGGGCCAGCTTTATGGCCCGCTTGGTTTCGGGGCCTTTCAGATCAGAGCCGTTCAAGACCAGAAGAATGTTTTTAAACCGCCTCATATCTCACCGTTTGCACATTTACTCAATCTCTTGTGTTTCTCGAACATAAGTACGGCCAACACCGCGACAATAGCTGAGGGCATCAATAGCTCTTCAAGGCCGAAGAGCTGCAGACTGACAGAGAGCAGATATACTGATGCTTTTTGCTGGCGTGCCAGGGGCAAAGCAGGTCGGCCCCTTATTTTCCGCCGGGGCCGGACACGGCCAGACAGAGCCAACCGGCCATAAAAAGAAAACCGCCCGCCGGCGTGATATAGCCTGCATCAACGGAGGTGAAGGCCATGATATACAGACTGCCGCTGAAGAGGGCGATACCGGCAAGAAAGCAGAGACCAGCGAGGACGGCCAGTGTAGACGTTGTGTTCTGAAATGCCAGAACGAGGGCCGTACACAGCAGCGCCAGGGAATGAAACATCTGATAGCGCACCCCCTTGTCTATCCATACGGTCTGAACCTCATCAAAGGCCTGGGAGTGTGCACCCACCGCCCCCATGACCACGGCGAGTGCGGCCAGAATGGAACCTGCGGAAAAAAAGAGACGGGCCATGAACTCCTCCTCGCAATAATCTATCTGATTACCCCTGAAACGCAGCCTCGCCAATTATGAAAAGAGCACCCCTGTTTCAGAGGGAGTTGCTGAGAATATGGAGTTATCAAAATAATTTGTTTGCAGTGTCCGTGTTTTACGGTAATGTGAGGCCACATTCCGGCCTCTGTCAACAGCTGTTGCCGGCAGCCGCTGGTTTCGTCTTTACCTGATTAGCGCTCAATTCTCAAGCGAACAGGCGCAGAGGCAAATGTTTCAGCGGAGACCGGCCATTTTGTCACTCCCTCTCTCCTGAACAGTAGTGGTAATCATTATCTTTTCAACCTCTTTTCCGAATCTCACAGCAGAAGGAGGAAGAACATGCCGGAGAAAGCCTTTCAAGACTATTATCCCGAATCCTACAGCCACTGCTACGGCTGCGGCAATAAAAACGAGCACGGTCTGCAGGTCAAAAGCTATTGGGACGGGGATGAAGCGGTTGCCCACTTCACACCGGAAAAGCATCATCTGGCCTTTCCCGGCTATGTCTACGGTGGTCTAATCGCCTCGATAATCGACTGCCACTCCACGGGCACCGCCGCCGCTGCCAGCTACCGGCGGGAAGGCCGCACCATGGACACCCTGCCGCCCTTCCGCTTTGTCACCGCATCTCTGCAGGTCGATTATCTGCTGCCGACGCCGCTGGGCCCACAACTGCATCTGCGCTCGAGAGTCGTCGAAATCAAGGAGCGCAAAGTCGTGGTCGAAACCGATCTGATCGTTGAAGGAAAGAAGACGGCCAGGGGCAGGGTGGTCGCTGTCCAGTTGCCCGATCATCTGGCCCCGGAGTAGTTTTTCCGGGGCTAAGACATGGGAACAGCAGCCGCAGTCTTCTGTAGACGGTCAACCGTGGATAGCACCGTCGCCGAGGCTGAGCGCCGCCTCCCGCAGGGCTTCAGACAGGGTCGGGTGGGCATGGCTGATGCGTCCCAGATCCTCGCTGCTGGCAGCGAATTCGATGGCGGCAACGGCTTCGGCCAGCAGGTCGCCGGCCTGGGCGGCAATTATGTGGACGCCGAGGATGCGGTCGGTTTCCCGGTGGGCTACGATCTTGACCATTCCCTCGGTTTCGTCAAGAGCCAGGGCCCGGCCGTTGCCCTTGAAATAGCTCACCCCTGTCTTCACCGGTATCTCCTTCTCGGCACACTCTTCTTCACTGAGACCAACGGTGGCTATTTCCGGATGGGTGTAGACGATGGCCGGAATGGCCCGATAATTGACATGGCCGTATCCCCGAACCAGCTGCTCGACGCAGGCCACGGCTTCATCCGATGCCTTATGGGCGAGCATGGCCCCGCCAATGACGTCACCTACGGCATAGACTCCGGCAAGGGAAGTCTGCCAGGTTGAGTCCACTTGAATAAATCCCCGACCGTCAACCTCCCCGTCCAGTTCGGTAAACCCCAGACCGTCGAGGCAGGGCGCTCTGCCGGCGGCGAGCAATACTTTGTCGGCCGTCAGCGATTCCTGACCGGCTATGTCGATACGACACCGGCCCCCTTCCTCCTTCACCGCTTCTATCTTGGCGCCGAGATGAAACTTCATGCCCTGCTTTTTGAAAAAGCGCAGGCCCATCTTGGCAATCTTTTTATCCAGCGTCGGCAGGATGCGATCGAAGTACTCGACCACGGTCACCTCGGCCCCCAGCCTTAGCCAGACCGAGCCCAGCTCCAGCCCAATGGCCCCGGCGCCGATCACCAGCAGATGGTCGGGCACGGCGTCCAGCTCCAGCGCCCCGGTGGAGGAAATGACAGACTTCCCGTCTATCTTCACTCCCGGAATCTCCGCTGCGCGGCTGCCGGTGGCCACCAGGATGTTTTCGGCTTCCACCACAGTGCGATCGCCGTTTTCGATTTCAACCCGGCCTTCTCCCAGAAGTCTGGCCGTTCCAGTAAGGCGCTCTATTGTATTTTTCTTGAAAAGGTGTTCGAGCCCCTTAGTCTGAGTGGCGACGATGGCGTTCTTGCGCTCCATCATCCGCGAAAGATCAAAGCTGATCTCCTCCAGATCTATACCGTGGACGGCCATATCCTGGGTGCACTGATGATATTTCCAGGTCGATTCGAGCAGGGCCTTGCTGGGAATGCAGCCGACGTTGAGGCAGGTTCCTCCGAGGGCATGGCGTTTGTCGACGCAGGCGGTCTTCAGCCCCAGCTGGGCGGCACGAATGGCTGCAACATAGCCGCCCGGCCCGGCGCCTATCACCAAAAGATCATAATTTTTTTGCCCTGCCATATTTATATCTCCAGAAGAAGTTTCTGCGGGTTTTCTATCCGCTCCTTAATGCCTCTGAGAAAAGTCACCGCCTCCCGACCGTCGATGATGCGGTGGTCGTAGGTCAAAGCCAGATACATCATCGGCCGTATAACGACCTCGCCGTCGATGGCCACCGGTCTGTCCTGGATGGCATGCAGCCCGAGAATGGCGCTTTGCGGAGGGTTGACGATGGGCGTCGACAGCAGGGAGCCGTAAACGCCGCCGTTGCTGATGGTAAACGAGCCTCCACTGAGTTCGTCCATGCTCAGCTTGTTGGCCTGGGCCCTCTCGGCGAAATCGCCTATCTGCTGCTCAATGCCGGCAAAACTCATGGTTTCGGCCCGTCGCAGCACCGGCACCACCAGTCCCTTGCCGCCGCCGATGGCCACACCGATGTCACAGCTGCGGCGATAGACAATCTCGTTGCCCTCGATCCTGGCATTGACCACGGGAAAATCCAGCAAGGCGGCAACCGAGGCCTTGATAAAAAAGGACATGAAGCCGAGACGTATGCCGTATTTCTCATTAAAATCCTTGCCGAACTGGCTGCGGAACCGCTTCACCTCCGACATATCCGCCTCGTTGAAGGTGGTGAGCAGGGCCATATTCTGCTTGGCCTCGAGCAGTCGTGAAGCGATCGTACGGCGAATGGGCGTCATGGCCACCCGCTCTTCCTCTTCCTGGCCGTCGTTGCCCTGAGGTGTTTTCGCAGACGGCGGCTGCTCCTTCTTTTCTTGCGGTGCCTTCGATTTTTCCACCGCCTTCAACGCATCTTCCTTGAGAACCCTGCCGCCGGGGCCCGTACCCTCGACACCGTCGGCATCTATGCCCAGCTCCCCTAAGATACGGGCAGCGGCCGGCATGACCATGTTGTTGTCGGCCAGTTCTTCTGTCTCTTCCGCCTCGGTCGTGGCGGTATCAGTATCCTCAGAAGCCCGCGTCGTCGTCTTTGCAACGCGTTCTTTGCTCTTGCCGGCAGGAGCTTCGGATTCTGTTTTCTCGCCCGCACCGCCACCGTCGCTTTCGGCTTCTTCCTTTTCCGTGTCCAGTCGGCCCACCACTTCGCCTATGGCCGCCGGCTCCCCCTGTTTCTTGATAATCTCAACCAGCACGCCGGCCTGGGGAGAAGGAATCTCCACCGTCGCCTTGTCGGAATCGACGGCCACGAGATCATCGTCGACATTTACCCAGTCACCGACCTCTACCAGCCATTCGCCGATTTCCACTTCGTTTATCGATTCTCCTAAGTCAGGCACCTTGATTTCAACGATCATGTGTTCTCCCAGTTGCTAGTCAAACGCTGAGTTCAACAGTTGTCGGTAGATATCTATCAATTCACAGTTTTAAAAAAAAACCTGACTACCCCTGAAACTCAGCCCGGCCAATTATGGGAAGACAGGGGTGCTCTTTTCACGGGCGTACCGGGAAAAGAGTATCCCTGTCTCAGACCGATTTGCTGAGAATACGGGGTAATCAAAAAAAAATTCTCGCTCCCCTGCATACTCTGCAGGATACGCTGCCGGCTTGAAGCCACCGGCCTGCACCTGAGCTCAGGATTCAAAAACTTCGGTGAACAGCAGCGACTGCTCCAGTTTATGGCTCGCAGCCGAACCCGTCGCCGGGGTGGCCGACCTCGGCCGTCCTACTTTTCCAAAAGACCAGCTGCCAGCCAGCACATCACCAAAGCGCAGCCGCATATAGGAATAGGCTCCCATGTTCAGCGGCTCCTCCTGAACCCAGAGCAGGGGAATA
>JGI12048J13642_11482366_pt1 | contig 19426 bp, 16 predicted proteins | sample ElkSlonscriptome_16_FD_13642 | JGI IMG/M metagenome (IMG submission 13642)
CACTGATTTCCGAGGTGAAGGTCCACAACGTCACCGCGCTGCTGTCGATGGAGGAAATCAAGTCGACGGTGGCGCTGCCATTGCTGTAGCCGTCATCGTGCGCCCGACGCCCGGCGGATCAGGCCCGTCAGCCCGCGCCGGTCCTGACCATAAGACGTTGCAGGCCGTGAAAATGGTAGACATCGGCATAGGCTGGGGGCTCGGCCAGTTGCAGGTTCGGGCAGCGTTCGAAGAGAACTTCGAGGGCGATCCGCAACTCCAGCCGTGCCAGCGGGGCGCCGACACAGAAGTGGATGCCGCCCCCGAAGCTGGTATTCTGAGGGCCGTCGCGATCGGGATCGAAGCGGGACGGTGCATCGTAGGCGGCCGGGTCGCGATTGGCCGCGGCCAAGAGGCAGGCGATCTGGTCGCCTCGTTTGAACGCATGCCCGCCGATCTCGAGGTCCTGATAAACCCAGCGGGTGAACATATGCAGTGGCGGGTCGTAGCGGATCACCTCTTCCACGGCCTTTTCGGTGATCTGGTGAACATCATGATCCAGCAGCGTCCTGGTCCCGTTGCCGAGCGTGTGAACCGTTGCCTCGTGACCGGCGTTCAGAAGTAGAATACACGTTGTGATCAGTTCATCTTCCGTCAGACGTTCCCCATCCTCGCGCGCGGCGATCAGGGTCGAGATCAGGTCGTCGGTCGGCGATTTGCGACGCTCGTCGATATAGGATTTCATGAAGCTCACGAACTCGGTCGTCGCCGCGATTGCGTCCGCCTCGATCTGCGCGGTGCGGCGGGCCTGATACATGGCGACCATGGCATTCGACCAGCGCAGCAGATCATCGGCCCGTTCTTCGGGGACACCCAGCAGGCGAGAGATCACGATCACCGGCACAGGCTGGGCATAGGCCGTCAACAGATCGAATGGCCCTTGGGGAAAGGCGTCGATCAGATCGTGGCACAGGGCGCGAATATCGGGGGCGAGGGCCGCGATCGTGCGACTGGTAAAGGCGCGCAGCACCAGCGCCCGCAAGCGGGTGTGGCGTGGCGGTTCCAGTTCGAGCATCGAATGGGCCTCGACGGCGAAGAAAGGTGCGAGGTGTGCGGGAATATCCTGTGCAAGCTCGGGCGGACACTCGCGGCCCATGCGCCTGTCGCGTAACACGGCGTGCACCATCTTGTGGCTGACCGCACAGGCAAGTTGGTAGTCCTCCCACCAGAAAAAATCGCCTGCCGCGCGGGCCCTGTCATAGAAAGGATAGGGATTCTGAACGAAGCCGGAATCAGTGGGGGGTTGTGATAATCTCAACATGCACGACCTTTGGCGAAACCGCGCATCATATGCAAGCCGACGATACTTATGAGGCTTTCCAGCGGGTTAGGCATATCAAACGTGGCAATTTGTCAATTTCTTTGATGCTGCCCCTATTGCGACGTTCTGACGCGCCTCTGCCTCGCTTTCTGTATGTTACCGTATACATAGCCAAAAGGATCCGCCCCCCTTGGGGGTGGTCGTCAAAGGGAACCTGGCCAGACAGGGAAGTCGTTCAGGGCAGACATGCAGTGAGCGAAAAGGGCGTTGAAGGGGGGGCTGTTCATGGCACGCATGCCGATGAACGAGAGAGCATTCGATGACGCAGAATACGCACGGGCCGAGGAACAGTTCAGGCGGGTTCGGGAACATTTGCCGGAGGTGGCGGTCAAGGAACTTTCGCGCGAAGTCGTCAAGCGTCTAGCTTTTCGTATGCCGAAAGTGACACACCGGCCCGACTTCCCGACAAGCGACGAAATCGACAAGCTGTGCGCCGCACTCTTGTCGGGCGACCGTATTGCCGCAGACAATCTCATCATTGAGGCGCGGCAGGATGGGGTTGAAGTCGAGACAATCTACATCAGCTTTCTCGCCGCGGCTGCACGACGGCTTGGCGAAAAGTGGGATGCAGATGAGATCACCTTTGTCGATGTGACGCTCGCCTGTGGCAAACTGTTTGGCATCATGCGCGGCCTGCGTCATTTGATGGCCCCCTCAATTCACGCCGACCGTATCGAACGACCAGCGATGTTCGCCCTTGTTCCGGGCGAGACGCATACTGTGGGGATCGGGATCGCTACGGATATCTTCCGCCGCAAAGGTTGGGAAATCGACATGATGGTCGGCCTTGATCACGATACTTTGCTCAAGCGGTCGGACGAGCGTTATTACCGTGCGATCATCGTTGTCGCCAATACGGATGATCTGCTGGACCGCGTTGCGCGACTGGTGCTTGCCTTGCGGATTTCGCACCCGCTGACGCATATTTTCGTGGCGGGCAATATTCTCGATCACTATCCCGAAATTGAAGGCGTTGTCGGTGCCGACGGCGTGATCAAGGATATAGAAGAGGGTGTTGCGCGGCTTGAAGAGATCGTTGAGCTGCCAGCCTAGCTGTCGCCTTGGCCGGCCAGGGCGTCGATGATTGGAACAAAATCCGTAGCTTTCAGGCTCGCCCCGCCGACGAGCGCACCATCCACATGCGGAACAGCGAAAATCTCCGCTGCATTCGTCGCTTTGACGGACCCGCCATATAGTACCGAGAAATCGTTCCCGTCAGAATAGCGTGCCGCAAGACGCGCACGGATATGGGCATGCACTTCGGCGATCTGGTCGGTGGTGGGAATCTTGCCGGTGCCAATGGCCCATACAGGTTCGTAGGCGATCACGGTGTTTGCCGCGGTGGCCTGTTCCGGCAAAGAGCCGGCAAGTTGGGTGTCGATCACCTGCAGCGTGGTGCCAGCCTCACGCTCTTGCAGCGTTTCGCCGATGCAGATGACTGCGGATAGACCCGCGCGGTACGCGGCCTGCGATTTTGCAGCAACTGTTGCGTCATCTTCGTTGTGATCGGTGCGTCGTTCCGAGTGACCGGTGAGCACGGCCGTGGCACCGGCATCGGCAAGCATTTCCGCGCTGATATCACCTGTATGCGCACCAGAGGCTTGCGCATGGCAGTCCTGCCCGCCGATTGCGATGCCGAAACCCGCCGACGCGGAGATAAGCGTTGCCGGAGGGCAGATCAGAACTTCCACAGGCAGATCGCGCGCATGCGATGCCACGGTCTGCATTTCTGTCAGGCCGGACCGCGACCCGTTCATTTTCCAGTTACCTGCTGCGATTTTGCGGGGCATCGGATCTCCTGATGGATGGTGTGGGTCGCCGAGATTAAGAGGAACTGTCTTGCAAGGCGATCAAGCCCTCCGCGACCGCCGTCAGGATTGCGAGAGCTTCTCGTCAAACTTGATCGACTCGCCGCAGCCACAGGCATCTACAACATTGGGGTTGCGGAACTTGAAACCGCTTTCCAGCAGCGAAACCTCGTAGTCGATCTCGGTGCCGAAGAGGAACATTTGTGCCATCGGCGCAATCATCACGCGTGCACCATCCTGTTCGACCACTTCGTCCAGCGGATCGACTTCGGCGACATAATCCATGGTATACTCCATGCCTGCGCAGCCGCCTTTCTTAACGCCGATACGCAGCCCCTCATGACCGTCCTTGGCCATCAGCTTGGCGATTTGCGTGGCGGCCTTTTCGGTGATCGTGACCGCCTGCTTTCCGGGTATGCCGAACATGATATGCCTCTCGTTGCTACCTGTAATGTAGGAGTTTTCGGCTACGATTCCAAGCCGTGTCAGACGCGCAAACGCAGCTTGGGCTCAGAGCCACCGATCAGTACCCCTTGGTCAGAGACAACCGCACTGCGCTTGGCGGCAGTAGAGATTTCTCGAAAGGCAGCGACATGAACGATATCTGCAGCCTATGGCCGGAACCGCATGGCACGCAACGTCGATCGAATATGCTTACATGAAGCCGAGTTCCAGCCGGGCTTCGTCTGACATCATGTCCATACCCCACTGTGGCTCGAACGTCATTTCGACGTCGACTTGTTTCACGCCGGGCAGCGGTTCGATCGCGTCGGCGACCCAGCCGGGCATTTCACCTGCTACGGGACAGCCGGGCGCAGTCAAGGTCATGATGACGTTCACGGCATTGTCCTCTTTGATGTCGATCGTGTATATCAGTCCGAGGTCATAGATATTCACGGGAATTTCCGGATCATAGACCGACTTGCAGGCCTGAACCACGTTTTCGTAAAGCGGATGATCCGTCGTCGATGGCGCGATCAACGGCGCACCTTCAAGTTGGGCATTGCTGTCTGTCATGGATACGACCCCTGATATTCCTGAGCGAAGATATAAGGATTGCGTGAGCGACCGTAAAGGGGGCGCTTTCGGGGAAATCCCGACACCCCTCTTTGATCGCGGGTGCCTCTGGCAGGCGTATTTCGGGCAAGATGATGGCGCACCGCGTTTCTCCGGTCCCGATTGAGCGAGGTCGCAAGCTTGGACGCAATCTGTCCTGCGGGCGGTGTTTTCGGAGCGGCTGCACTTGCACCACACACGTCTTCGGACGTAAGGCGGTGCGATGACTGCCCGATTTTCATTCACTCTCGATGCCACCGATGGCAAGGCCCGCACCGGGCTGATCAGCACACCGCGCGGGGATATCCGCACGCCGGCCTTCATGCCGGTGGGGACGGCGGGGACGGTCAAGGCGATGTTGCCCGAAAGCGTTGCGGCGACGGGCGCGGACATCCTGCTCGGCAATACCTATCACCTCATGCTGCGACCGACGGCAGAGCGCATCGCCCGTCTCGGCGGCCTGCACAGGTTCATGAACTGGGACAAGCCGATCCTGACGGATTCAGGCGGCTTCCAGGTCATGAGCCTGTCTGATCTGCGCAAGCTGACAGAGGAAGGCGTGACATTCAAAAGCCATATCGATGGCTCGCGCCACAATCTCAGCCCGGAACGTTCGATGGAAATCCAGAAGCTGCTGGGTTCTGATATCGTGATGTGCTTCGATGAGTGCCCTGCGCTTCCGGCCGACCGTTCCCGGATCGAAACCAGCATGGAGTTGTCGATGCGCTGGGCGCAGCGGTCGCGAGATGCTTTCGGGGACCGGCCTGGGTATGCGCTTTTCGGCATCCAGCAGGGCGGGCTCGAGCAGGACCTGCGCGAACGTTCGGCGGCGGCGCTGGATGCGATCGGGTTTGATGGTTACGCGATCGGCGGACTGGCGGTGGGCGAGGGGCAGGCCGCGATGTTCGGTGTGCTTGATTATGCACCCGACCAGTTGCCTGCCGACAAACCGCGTTACCTGATGGGGGTGGGCAAGCCCGACGACATTGTAGGTGCCGTCAAGCGCGGTGTGGACATGATGGATTGCGTCCTGCCCAGCCGGTCAGGTCGGACCGGGCAGGCCTTCACCCGTCGCGGTGTTGTGAACATCAAGAACGCCCGACATGCAGACGACCCGCGGCCACTCGACTCCGATTGCACTTGCCCCGCGTGCACCAACTATTCGCGCGCCTATCTGCACCACGTGTTTCGGGCGCAGGAGATGATCTCGGGTATGCTGCTGACCTGGCACAACCTGCATTATTTCCAACAGATCATGGATGAAATGCGCGCGGCGATCGCCGGGGGGCGGTTTGACGCCTGGGAAGCCGGTTTCCACGCCGGGCGTGCCGGGGGTGACATCGATCCGATCTGATGGACGGACGGCGGGATTTCAAAAGAATCAGGTGCGGGTGCTTGCGGCGTGGGCGATAGGCAGGCACTCTGGCGTTGCTCACCCTGTGGATGGTTGAAAGCGCTGCGACATCGCCCCACATGTTGATGCCAAGGAGATGCTCCACGTTGCCGCCGAGCGGGACGGGTGCGTCTTGCCAGAAAAGGAAAAGAGCATGCAAGAACCATTGAGTTCCTCCTATCCCGTCCTGCCACTGCGCGATATCGTGGTTTTCCCGCATATGATCGTGCCGTTGTTTGTTGGCCGGGAAAAGTCCGTCCGCGCACTCGAAGAGGTGATGCAGGACGACAAACAGATTTTGCTGTCCAGCCAGATCGACGCGGCTGACGACGATCCCGATCAGGACGGGATCTACAAGATCGGTGTTCTGGCCAACGTCCTTCAACTTCTCAAGTTGCCCGATGGAACTGTGAAAGTTCTGGTCGAGGGGCGGGCCCGCGTGAAGATCACGGAATTCGTTCCAAACGAGAGTTTCTTCGAGGCTGCCTGTGAGTACCTTACCGAGGTGCCCGGCGATCCCGCCGAGATCGAGGCGCTGGTGCGCAATGTCTCGGCCGAGTTCGAACGCTACGCCAAGATCAAGAAGAATATCCCCGAAGAGGCGATGGCGGCCGTTGGCGACGCCACCGAGCCCGAAAAGCTGGCTGATCTTGTGGCCGGCCATCTCGGGATCGAAGTCGACCAGAAACAGGGTTTGCTCGAGACGCTTTCGGTTTCGGAACGGCTCGAAAAGGTCTTTGGCATGATGCAGGGCGAAATGTCCGTGCTTCAGGTCGAGAAGAAGATCAAGACCCGCGTCAAGTCGCAGATGGAGCGCACGCAACGCGAATACTATCTGAATGAACAGATGAAGGCGATTCAGAAGGAACTCGGCGAAGGCGAGGACGGCCAGAACGAGGTCGCAGAGCTTGAGGCGCGGATCAACGAGACCAAGCTGTCCAAGGAAGCCCGCGAAAAGGTGGATGCCGAGCTCAAGAAGCTCAAGTCGATGTCCCCGATGTCGGCCGAGGCGACCGTTGTGCGCAATTACCTCGACTGGATCCTCGGTGTCCCATGGGGGGTCAAATCGCGTGTCAAGAAGGACCTGGGCCGTGCCCAGCACATTCTGGATACGGATCACCACGGGCTCGAGAAGGTCAAGGAACGGATCGTCGAATATCTGGCGGTGCAGCAGCGTTCGCGCAAGCTGAAAGGGCCGATCATGTGCCTTGTCGGACCTCCCGGCGTGGGCAAGACATCGCTTGGCAAATCCGTCGCCAAGGCAACGGGACGCGAGTTCATTCGCATCTCGCTGGGTGGCGTGCGTGACGAATCCGAGATCCGCGGTCACCGCCGGACCTATATCGGTTCCATGCCGGGCAAGATCATCCAGGCACTGAAGAAGGCGAAGACAACGAACCCGCTGATCCTTCTCGATGAGATCGACAAGATGGGGCAGGATTTCCGGGGCGATCCGGCATCCGCCATGCTCGAGGTGCTCGACCCCGAGCAGAACAGCACTTTTGTCGACCACTACCTCGAGGTCGAATACGATCTGTCGAACGTGATGTTCCTGACCACTGCCAACTCGTACAACATGCCGGGGCCGCTTCTGGACCGGATGGAGATCATTTCGCTGGCCGGTTACACCGAGGACGAAAAGCGCGAGATCGCCAAGCAGCACCTGCTGCCGAAGGTGATGAAGAACCACGGGCTGAAGGCCAAGGAATTCAGCGTGTCGGACGATGCGCTGACAGCGATGGTAAGGGTCTACACCCGTGAGGCAGGCGTCCGTAACCTTGAGCGCGAGTTGGCAAAGGTGGCCCGTAAGGCCGTGACCAAGATCGTGAAGAAAGAGACAGATGTGATTGAAGTCACAGCAGAAAACCTCTCTGACTTCCTTGGTGTCGAGAAGCATCGCTTCGGCCTTGCAGAAGAAGAGGACCAGATCGGTGTTGTCACCGGCCTGGCCTGGACTTCTGTCGGTGGCGAGCTTTTGAACATCGAGGCGTTGCGTCTGCCTGGTAAGGGTCGGATGAAAACCACGGGTAAGCTGGGCGATGTGATGAAAGAGTCGATTGATGCGGCGTCGTCTTACGTCCGCTCGATCGCGCCGGAAATCGGTGTGAAGCCACCGAAGTTCGACACGCTCGACATCCACGTGCACGTTCCCGATGGCGCGACGCCAAAGGACGGCCCCTCGGCCGGTCTTGCGATGGTGACGTCGATCGTGTCGGTGCTGACCGGTATTCCGGTGCGCAAAGATGTCGCCATGACAGGCGAGGTCTCGTTGCGCGGGAATGCCATGCAGATCGGCGGATTGAAGGAAAAACTCTTGGCGGCCCTGCGTGGTGGCATCACTACGGTGCTGATCCCACAGGATAACGCCAAGGACCTGCCCGAAATCCCCGACAATGTGAAAGAGGGGTTGGAGATCATCCCCGTCAGCCATGTCTCGGAGGTGCTTGAGCGTGCCCTCGTACGCAAGCCCGAACCCATCGAATGGGACGAAGCCGCGGAAGAGGCGGCAGCAGCCGCGCTCAAATCCGAGGCCGGCTCTGAAGGTGTGCGTGCCCACTGAGATGTCAGTGTCATGAAAATACAAAGGCGCCCCTCGGGGCGCCTTTTTCATTGCAACTGGGCATTGACCTTCGATCTCAAGTAACGCGGTATGGTCGCCGATCGTATCATCGAAGGGAGGCCACGGATGGCCCGCAAGACGACGCAGGAAACCACCGCCGCATCACCTGAAACATCAATACAAAGCCCTGACAAAGACTCGGGCGATGTCCTGACCAAGCCGCAACTTCTCGATGCTGTCGTGGCCCGGACCAACCTCAAGAAACGGGATGTCAAACCGGCGGTCGAAGCCGCGCTGATGCTGCTTGGCGATGCGCTGCGCGAGGGCAAGGATCTCAATCTGCCGCCCCTGGGCAAGGTGCGACTGGTGAAGTCCAAAGACCTCGAGAACGGTGTGGCGGTCTTTACCCTCAAACTTCGCACGCCAAGAAACGCTACTGCGGCGGCGCAGGACCAGCTGAGCGAGTAACCTGCCTTGTCGCATCCGGAGCTTTACATCCTGCGCCACGGCGAGACTGCGTGGAATGCCGAAAACCGGATGCAGGGAGAGTTGGATTCGCCCCTGACCGAACTTGGGGTGCGCCAGGCGCAACGGCAGAGAGAGATTCTGCGCATGCGTGATCTTGGAGGGTTCGCCTACCTGACAAGTCCGCAGGGCAGGGCGTTCCAGACGGCTGCGATCGCCCTGCAAGGATTGGCGGACAACATCCGGACCGACGACCGGCTGCGCGAGATCGGGGTCGGTGACTGGTCGGGCCGCCTGCGCGCGGACCTGCCCACGCCCGCTGGTCCGAATCCGCTGATCGCCCAGTACGAACTGGCGCCGGGGGGCGAAGGGTTCACGCGATTGGAAGCGCGGCTGCGAAGCTTGCTGGCTGACCTGTCCGGCCCCGCGGTGATCGTCACGCACGGGATCACCGGCAGTATGCTCCGTGGGTTGGTGATCGGTGAAAATCTCTTTCGCGGGACCAATCCCCATGGGGGACAGGGCTGTATTTATTGGTTGAGAGAAGGCGAAGAGGAGGTGCTGGTATAAGGAGGCAAGGGGCGACAAAGGGTCGTTGCTTCAAAAGACAATCGGGCGGTCATTTTCGTCGACCAAGGCGCTTGCATCCCTTTGAGTGTTCTTCTAAACGATGCGCTGTCGGGTGATTAGCTCAGTTGGTAGAGCGCTTCGTTTACACCGAAGATGTCGGGAGTTCGAGTCTCTCATCACCCACCACCGCACAATCTAACGTGATATTTGCCCGCCATGTGCATTTTTGCACATTTCCTGAGAGCAATCGAGGAATTCCACTTTCGGCCGCATCACATAGTCTGGAGCCACCGCAGAGAAAAGGAGGCCCCGATGAGCTGGAATCCCGCACTTGATCCCGATTGCCCTACCGGAGACGCAGTGGATGCGATCGATACCGTGATCGTGCCGCGCGCCCGTGATCTGGGCGGTTTCGAGGTGCGACGTGCGTTACCCGCGCCGCGCCGCCAGATGGTTGGACCATTCATCTTTTTCGATCAGATGGGGCCCGCAGAGTTCGTGACCGGGCAGGGCATAGACGTTCGACCGCATCCGCATATCGGGCTTGCCACGGTGACGTATCTGCACCGCGGATCGATCCATCATCGCGACAGTCTGGGGACCGACCAATGGATCGCCCCGGGTGACGTGAACCTGATGGTGGCAGGACACGGGATCACGCATTCCGAACGGATGGATGGCGCCGCCCGGCAACAACCTCAAAGCCTTTTCGGCATTCAGTCGTGGATCGCGCTGCCGAAAGGGGCCGAAGACCGTTCGTCAGCATTCGTTCATGCGCCGCAGGCCGATCTGCCAATGCTGGAAGGTGAAGGCAAAAGGGTGCGCCTGATCATGGGCGATGCCTATGGTGCGCACGCGCCGGTCGAAACGCCTTCGGAGATGTTCTACCTCGACGCCATTCTGGACCCGCATGCCGCTATCCCTCTGCCGGACAATCATGAGGACCGTGGTGCCTACGTGCTGGAAGGTGAGGTGGAAATCGCGGGGCAGCTGTTCGCGGCGGGTCGAATGATGGTTTTCCGGCCCGGTGACCGGGTCAGCCTGAAAGCAGGTGCGCAAGGCGCGCGTGTCATGCTGTTGGGCGGCGCGACCATGGAAGGCGAACGGTACATCTGGTGGAATTTCGTGGCCTCCAGCAAAGAGCGTATCGATGAAGCCAAAGAGGCCTGGCGTCGGGGTGACTGGGAAAACGGCCGCTTCCAGCTTCCGCCGGGCGATGATGCCGAGTTCATTCCGCTTCCCGAGCGCTGATCCCGCACTGCGATGCGGCGACGGTGGGCGCATGTCCCGGACTTGCAAGTCGCCCGTCGCCATGCGCTGGCGTGCGGCCAAAGAAGCGCACTGGGCACCTTGTGATCTTGCTGACGGATCGCTGATCATGGGGCCTTTCGAAAAAATCATCCCGGATCATCTTTTGCCGTTGACGCCCCCCTCAGCCATGAGTATTCCGCAGCTCACGCGCGGTTGTAGCTCAGTTGGTTAGAGTACCGGCCTGTCACGCCGGGGGTCGCGGGTTCGAGCCCCGTCAACCGCGCCATTTCATTCTTGCTCGTTTGTGCCAGTGCCGCTGCCCGTTTTTTGCGAGCAACGGCAAGGGTCGTAGGATGACCTGAGTGTGCGGCGCTACCGGTATACCGTCAGGCGCTGACCATAGGTCCGGAACCCGTTTTCGGTTGCCTGACCAAACAGCGAATGACCCACCAACACATTGCGGCCACCGATGCGTGCTGGCAAAAGTTGTCGGGCGTTGAACCCATCGTTGGCGTCAAGCCAATTCGGCGTCACGGGACGGAAATTACCCGACCCGTCGTTGATGCCGATCTGTGCAGGTAAGTCACCGGGCTGGCGTTCCCAGACAGGGTTGAGCGATTGGACGACGAAATCCGGCGCACCGTCACGGTTCAGGTCAGTGAACGTGATGTTGTGCGCGATATTGTACCGGCTTTGCCCGGACCAGTCTTGCCCCCAAAGATGCTGGCTGCTGCGATCGACGAACTGGCCGTCTTCGTTCATCAGGATCTGGATGTTCAGGCCCCTGTACTTGCCCCCGAAATTGCCGGTGTTCAGCAAAACAAGGTCACGGCGACCATCGCGGTCTATGTCGACCACATCGATATCGGTTGTCCAGGTTTGCGATCCGAAGGCGCTTCGCGGCAATGTCACCCTCCTGTCGAACCGTCCCTCGCCGTCGCCATAGAGCAGGACGCTCGCCTGTCGCTCGTCACCCGAGCCCGCAAGAAGCATGTCGATGTTGCCGTCACGATTGACGTCCGCAAGGCTGCCAGTCAGGAAACGGTTGTCGGGGACCGCGTTCGCCGGCATGTGGTTGCGCCCGCCAGAAAACGAGAAACGACCGGCTCCGTCGTTGAGCAGAAGGTAATTGTCGGCGCGCGCCGCGCCGCCTCCGGCACCGGTAACCACAAGAATATCGAGGTCGCCGTCGCTGTCGATATCACCGGCAGCGGCCCCGTGCGCCATGTCGTCGATCTGCGGAAGATTGCTTTGGGAGACATCGATGTGGCGGCCTGCGCCATTGCTCAGCAGCAGGACGTTTTGTTCCCCCGGGAAGGGACTGGTATCGAGGCCATGGGCCGCAACAAAGAGGTCATCGACACCATCGGCGTTGAAATCGCCCACGACGGCTTCCCGGGCATGAACGCGCGAGGGTAACTGCGAAATACCACGATAGGGTGCGCCATTGGCGCGGACGATCACCATGCGTGTCGGTATGTTGATTGCGCGCTCGTTCGTATCGAAACTTTCCAAGGTCATGACGATCTCGGACGTGCCGTCGCCATCGAGATCCGGTGTCGCGAGGATGCGGGGTACCGGTGAACACTGGGGGCACCCCAACTGCCGGGCGTCCGTGGTGGCGATCACACGACCCCGCGTTGCGTAAGGGCCGGCGACATAGTCCGCCGCGGAAGGTTGCTGGCCCAGCGGTTCCGGTCCAGATGCACCTCCCGGGTTTTCCATGCACCCCGCAATTAAAACCACCGACACCAGAGACAACGTAATAATCGACTGTCGCATCATTTACCTTCTCATAAACACACACTTATTGGCGAACGATGATCGGTTGAGAGGCGCAGCGCAACCGTCGGTATGACAAGGCGCTGCCAGTGCGGCTTTCGGACCGCCCGGCGACCGGTAAATTCTTTCCGGCCAGCGGGAACACGGGGGTGGGTGTGCGCGTTTTGGAACGGAATAGGAGACTAAGAGGAGGATTTCCCATGAAAACGATCAAAGCGCAGACGTGCCCCGCCAAACGGCTGAGACCGCTCGCTGCAATCGCGGTGACAACTGCACTTGTCACTCCGGCGCTGGCGCAGCAGGACGGCATGAATACCACAAATCTGGAGTCTTCGATCCATCTTGAGGGATTGGAGGGTCCGTGGGACATAGCATTTCTCGATGACGGCACGATGTTCTTTACCGAAAAGTGTCAGGGCTTGTCGGTGATGATGCCGTCCGGTGATGTGATGCCGCTTTTGGGCATGCCGGAAGGCGAGGGGTATCCCCAGACCGCCAATGACCTGTTTTGCGAGGGTCAGGCCGGGATGAACGGTGTCGCGGTCGATCCCGATTTCGCCGACAACCGCAATATTTATGTCTATTCGGCGTCTGAGATGTCCGATCCGCCAACCAACCGCGTAATGAAGCTCACGGTGGCGGATGACTTTTCCGGCGTCTCGGGCAGAAACGATCTCATTTCCGAAATCCCCTATAAGGTCGCTGCGTCAGATCATCCATTTGGCGGGCCCGGTGCACACAACGGCGGCCGTATCAGGTTTGGCCCTGATGACGGATATCTTTATGTGACGACCGGTGACAATCACAACAGCTCCATTCCGCAGAGCGGTGATTCACTGGGCAGCAAGATCCTGCGTATCGACACCAACGGAGAGGCCGCGCCGGAAAACGATCCGCCCGAGGGTTTCGATCCGCGCATCTACACCTACGGCCACCGCAACGTGCAAGGCATTGCCTTTCACCCCGAAAACAACACGCCAATCATCGCCGAACACGGGCCTTGGCATTCTGACGAGATCACCGTGCTCGAAAATGGTGGCAACGGTGGCTGGGATCCACGCCCCAACATGGCCGGCCGGGAAGACTGCCCCGACAATTATTGCGGCTACATGCCGAACCAGAACGAAGGTATGAACCGCTTCGAGCGGGCCGCTTTCATGCCCATGACCGATTTCGAAACCTATCCCGACGCAATGCCGCCGATCTGGTCCAATAACGGCTGGTCGCAAGGTACATCGACCGCCACTTTCGTGACCGGTGAACAGTGGGGTGAATGGGACGGTGCGCTCATGGTCGGGATCATGGGCATCGGCTTTGGCGGAACGCCCATGGGTCAGCGCATCGACGTCATCGAACTTGAAGACGACATGTCGGTCTTTGATGTCACCGAGATGACCCTTCCGATGCAGTCCGCACGGTTCCGGTCATTGGTGCAAGGCCCCGACGGGGCGCTGTATACCGCCGTGGATAGTGGCGAGATCTATCGCCTCGCACCACGGGGGATGGGATCGGAGGATAACTGATCCGCACCGGTCACAAGCGGATCTTTCGCTTGGACAATACCGGTACAAAAAAGGTTTCGGGGCCTGCGGCACGCGCTGCAGGCCCCCTTTTTCTGGGCAGCGGCAATAGGACTTTTTTCAACTCCGGATATCATTTATTGTATCGCTGGTGCGGGCAGGTTGACCAAAGGCTTATTGATGGCGATTGAATCTCTTCTTATCTTCTCGGCAAACAATCTGACGGTCGGCCCATCCGGCGGCCAGGCTATCCGTATCAATGACACGAACGGCAATCTGCAACCCGCCCCAAGATCGAGCTATTTCCACGGTGCTGGAGCGGGTCAAACCATCCAGATAGACGATACGGACGACGGCACCGGCGGCGATGAGGTTTTCGATTTCGACGATGGCAACCGGGGCCGGAACCAGCAACTGGTAGATCCGGTCACATTGACCTTCGATGACAGAAACGGCGACGAGGTCACAAGGACTTTCGGGACGGGGACCCGCGTACAGTCCGAATTCATCGTGAATTTCTCAAGTGGGATCAGCATTGTCGGTCTCCGCCTGTCGACGGACAATATGACAGGGTCGCTGACAGGGAATCCCGACCTTGTCACGGTCGGCTACACCTTCGTCGACAGCAATGGCAATCCTATCGCGCCACCGCCGAATACCGATCTCGGCACGATTGTCAGCGCGAACTCAGACGGTACGGTCCCTTGGGTCAATGTCATTTGCTTCACTGACCAGACGATGATTGCGACACCGCAGGGAGAGCGTGCAGCGGGCAGCCTGGCCTTGGGCGATCTGGTGATGACTCTCGATCATGGCCCGCAGCCTATTCGTTGGATCGCGCGGCAGGAGATCGACGCCGCGTGCCTTGCCGCCGAACCGCGCCTGCGCCCGATCAGGATTGCCGCCGGCGCATTGGGTCAGGGAATGCCGGTGCGCGATCTTGTCGTATCGCCGCAGCATCGCATTCTTGTCCGCTCGAAAATCGCCGTGCGCATGTTCGACACCGTCGAGGTGCTGGTCGCCGCTCGGCAACTTCTGGGCCTCGAAGGGGTCGATGTCGTCGCGCATGATGCCGCTGTGACCTATGTGCATTTCATGTGTGATCTGCATGAAATCGTGATAGCAGACGGGGCCCCCGCCGAGACGATGCATACTGGCGCCATGGCGTTGGAAACGATTGGTGCCGCTGCCCTGGCCGAATTGACAACGATCTTCGGTCAGGAGGCATTGGTGACGCGCAAGATGGCGCGGTTCGTGCCGTCTGGCGCGGGCGCGCGCCAGATGGTGGCGCGACACGTCAAGAATAGCCGGCCGGTCATCGACACACCCGTACTGGCCCCGGCCTGAAGGCGGCTCAGGTCATCGCAGCCAGAATCCTGACCCAGCTGCGAATGCCCTTGTGAAATGACGACAGGTCGTATTTTTCGTTGGGGGAATGGATCTGGTCGTCGTCTTTCCCGAACCCGATCAGCATCGCGTCCATGTCGAGGATATCCTTGAAATATCCCGCGATCGGGATCGACCCGCCGCAACCGATAAAGGCGGCGGCATTGGGCCATTCATCCGACAAAGCCTCGCGCGCCTGGTTGAAGGCTGGATGCGAGGTGGTCATGTGGCCTGCCGGACCCGCGCCATGGTCTGTCCACGTGACCGAGCAATCGCCGGGTATCATCTGCTCGACCATCTTGCGAAAGCTCTTGCGGATCGCCAAAGGGTCCTGCGCGCCCACCAGCCGGAAGCTGATCTTGGCCGAGGCCTTCGAGGGCAGCACCGTCTTGAAGCCGTCGCCGGTATAACCCGACGTCATCCCGTTGACCTCGCAGGTGGGGCGCGACCATAGCATTTCGAGCGGACGGCGCCCCCGCTCGCCGGCAGGCAGCGAAAGGCCGACCTCGCCCAGAAATGCCTTTTCATCGAATTTCAGATCGTCCCATGCAGCGGCGAGTTCGTTGGAGAGCTCGGGCACGCCGTCGTAGAAGCCCGGGATCGTGATGCGGCCGTCGTCGTCATGCAGAGCTGCGATCACACGGGCCAGCACCCTTGCGGGGTTCATCGCCAACCCGCCGTACATGCCCGAGTGCAGGTCCTTGTCGGGGCCGGTGATCGTCAGTTCCTCGCCCAGAAGCCCGCGCAACTGGGTGATGATGGCGGGGGTCTTTTCATCGAACAGGCCGGTGTCGCAGATCAGCGCGATCTCGGCGGTGAGCTCTTCGCGGTTTTCCTGCATGAAAGGGATCAGTGACGGAGAGCCCGATTCTTCTTCGCCTTCGAAAAACATCGTAATCTTGCACGGCAGGGTGCCATGCACGGCTTTCCACGCGCGGCAGGCTTCGACGAAGGTCATCAATTGCCCCTTGTCGTCAGACGATCCGCGTCCACGGATGACCTTACCGTCGGGCGTATCTTGAAGTTGCGGATCGAAAGGGCCGTTATCCCACAGGTCCAGCGGATCGACCGGCTGCACATCGTAATGGCCGTAGAACAGGACGTGCGGGCCGTCGCCGTCATAATGGGCCACCACCATCGGATGCCCCGGCGTGGACCTCTTGGTGGCGTCGAAACCGATGCTCTGCAGGTCTGTGACCAGCCAGTCGGCCGCCTTGTCGCAATCTGCCTTGTAGGCCGGGTCGGTCGAAATCGACGGAATGCGCAGCAGGTCGCACAGACGTGCAACAGCATCGTCGAGGGTGTGATCGACATGGGCAAGGACGGAGTCGCGGGTCATCGGGTTTCCTTTCATGGTCTTGGTCGCCGCGAAGGTTGTCCGCTTTGCCCGCAGCGTCAAGCCATTGTCAAAGCCGCGCACGGCTTGATGCAAATCAAGGAAACCGACCCGCGATCGCGCATGATCAACGTCGTAGGGGGCGACACTTTGTAACGTCTTGTCGGAGCACAACAGGCCCTATATGACGCTTAGAACGATTCAAAGGTGCTGTATTTCGCGCCAATGAGACGAAAATGAAGGACGACGACTTGGACTACAATGCCCAACTGGACAGTGCGATTGCCCGTTTGCATGAGGAAGGTCGCTACAGGACGTTTATCGACATCGAACGCAAGCGGGGCCAGTTTCCCAACGCGACGTGGCGCAAGCCCGATGGGTCGGAAAGCCCTGTCACCGTATGGTGTGGAAACGATTATCTGGGCATGGGCCAGCATCCGGTCGTCCTTTCGGCCATGCACGAAGCGATCGAGGCGACTGGCGCCGGGTCCGGCGGCACACGCAACATCAGTGGCACCACGGTCTACCACAAACGTCTCGAGGCCGAGCTTGCCGATCTTCATCGCAAGGATGCGGCACTGCTGTTCACGTCGGCCTATATCGCCAACGACGCCACCTTGAGCACGCTGCCCAAGCTGTTTCCGGGGCTCATCATCTATTCGGATGCTCTCAACCATGCGTCGATGATCGAAGGGGTGCGTCGCAACGGCGGGGCAAAGCGCATTTTCCGCCACAACGATGTCGCGCATCTGCGTGAATTGCTCGAGGCAGATGATCCTGCGGCGCCGAAGCTGATCGCATTCGAATCCATCTACTCGATGGATGGTGACTTCGGCCCGATCGCCGCCCTCTGTGATCTGGCGGATGAATTCGGGGCGCTGACTTATATCGATGAAGTCCATGCTGTCGGCATGTACGGCCCGCGTGGGGCCGGTGTGGCAGAGCGTGACGGTCTGATGGGCCGGATCGACATCATCAACGGTACGCTCGCCAAGGCTTACGGTGTGATGGGGGGCTACATCGCGGCCTCTGCCAAGATGTGCGACGCCATCCGGTCCTATGCGCCCGGCTTCATCTTCACGACGTCGCTGCCACCGGCGGTTGCCGCCGGCGCTGCCGCTTCGGTTGCGCATCTCAAAACAGATCAGGCGCTGCGCGAGCGTCACCAGACCCAGGCCAAGATCCTCAAGCTGCGGCTCAAGGGGCTGGGTTTGCCGATCATCGACCATGGCAGCCACATTGTCCCGCTCGTCGTCGGAGATCCGGTGCACACCAAGAAGCTGTCGGACATGTTGCTGGAAGAGTTCGGCATCTATGTGCAGCCGATCAACTTTCCCACAGTGCCGCGCGGCACCGAACGTTTGCGGTTCACACCTTCGCCGGTGCACGGTCCGAAGGAAATGGATGCATTAGTAGGCGCTCTCGACGGGCTTTGGTCGCATTGTGCGCTGAATCGTGCTGAGCTGGCGGGCTAAATCCAATCAGCCTGTGCATAACTTGTTGCAGCGTGCTATTTTCAGTCTAGGCACACCGACATAGTTGATTCGATAACGTCCGGGTGCTTAGGGGCAGTAAGCGACGGGACAGTCGATGATTGGGAAATCCTTCGATCGCGATGACGCGGAAGGGCAGGTCGTAGCCAAAGGCTTTGACGACTACGAGTTGCGCTTGGGCGACCTGATGCGCGGTGAACGTGCAACCATGGGCAAAAGCCTATTGGACGTGCAGCGCGAACTGAAGATCAAGGCCGCTTACATCGCCGCGATCGAGAATGCCGATCCTACCGCTTTTGATACGCCGGGCTTCATCGCAGGTTACGTGCGATCCTATGCCCGCTACCTGAACATGAACCCCGATGAAGCCTATGCGGCCTTTTGCGCTGAAAGCGGCTTTGCAACGGCGCACGGGATGTCGGCCCAAGCCTCGACCCGGAAATCGAAAAGCTATGATCCGTCCGATGCGCCGCTGGGCAAGGATATCTTCCAGTCCTCTGCCACGCCCTTTGTGCCGGCGGGGGATGCTGTGTTTTCCGGAATAGAGCCGCGCGCCATCGGCTCGACGCTGGTGTTGCTGGCGCTGATAACGGGCCTTGGCTACGGCGGGTGGAGCGTCTTGCAAGAGGTGCAGCGCGTGCAGTTCGCGCCGATCGAACAGACCCCTGTCGTCCTCTCCGATCTCGATCCGCTGGCCGGTGCGACCAATGCGATCGTGCCGCAGGATGCGCTTGACGACCTGCAAACCCCTGCCGCCGACGTCATGGACCGCCTTTATCGTCCGCAGGCGCTCGACGTGCCGGTCCTCGTCGCGCGGGATGCGCCGATCTCGACGCTTTCGCCAGCCACAATCGGCACCTTCGCCCCAGACCTCTTGCCCGACGAGATTCCGATGATCGTTGCCGAAGAGACTGACGCGCCGGCGGTGCCGCCAATTCAGGTCGTCGAACCGGCCGCGCCCGACGTGCAGCTTGTTGCGGTACGCCCGGCGTGGGTCCGCGTGCAATCTGCCGATGGGACGATCATCTTCGAGGGTGTCATGCAAGCGGGCGAGAATTTCGTTGTGCCCACTACCGAGGAACCTGCCCGACTGCGCGTCGGTGAAAGCGGCGCGATGTATTTCGCCGTCAACGGCGTTCACTACGGGCCTGTCGGCCCGAGCGGCGTCGTCACCGCGGACGTCGTCCTGACGTCCGACAACCTGACCGATAGCTACCGGATCGCCGACCTCGATGCGGATGTTGACCTGGCCGAAATCGTCAATGTCGCCGAAGTGACGGCAGGGCAGTAGATCACCCCCCGCAACGGCTTGCTGCGACGCCGTCCACGGCTTAGGTTGTGACGTGAACGATCCGCAGCAGGAAACGCGCAAGATGTCTCTCAATCACATCCGCCCGTGGCGCAACATCTACCGCCGCAAGTGCCGTCAGATCATGGTCGGCAACG
>JGI12048J13642_10083859_pt1 | contig 19380 bp, 18 predicted proteins | sample ElkSlonscriptome_16_FD_13642 | JGI IMG/M metagenome (IMG submission 13642)
CCGTTTGAGACTCTCGGCCTTACCCTCGGCAAAGATCGATTGATACGCCTTCGTCTCTTGAATCGGGGTCACGAGATTCAGCATCGCCCAGATCTCCTTCGCGGTGAGTCCGCGAAAGCGCTCGAAAAACCAAAATTCCAGTACCTGCGTCAGTATGTCGCGCTGCGCCGGCGCGAGCGGCGCTTTCTGTACCGTGCGCCACACGATCGGCGCGCGGGCTCGCAACTCGTCATCGTCGTCGATCAATAGGGGCGCAAAGACCGCGACATAGGGATTATCCGGCTCGCGCACCAGCCAATCCCACAAGTCGCGCCGCAACGAGACCTGCAGAAGGGGTCACGGGGTCAGGTCTTTCTTTTTGCTACCTCGCCGATCATGCTCCTCAACATATTCACGCGGAGCAGAGTTGATTCGCGTCTGATAAGGTCCGCCCTGCGTTTTGAACCACGCGATCAAGTCGGCATCGATCCGAAGGGTGACCTGCTTCTTGATCGGCCGATAGAATCTGCCCCGAATCGCGCCGGCGAAATCCCGGATTTCGGGAATGTCTTTGGTGTCGATCTCGTCGTCCGGCAGCTCAGCTAGGTGCTGCAGCTCCCGGGTTTGCTCATCTGTCAATTTGCTCATAGGGTTTTCGCTCTCTCGGGGTCGCTTTCCGCGCCGAGATGATCCGAACGACGTCGTCGGCGCCCTCCCCGAGGCTGAAGGTGTGAGCGACAAGGAGGATTACCGCCTGCGCGACGTGTCCGATCGTCTGCCAGCGCCCTTCTCCGTTGTCATAGCGATCTTGAATGCTGAGCGCGTGCGGGTCTTTGAACACAAGCCTGGCGGTCTCAAAGCTGATGCCGTGCTTCGCCCGATTTCGCCGGTTCTTCCGTTCGTCCCAATCAAAGCGCATGACAGAATTGTAGTTACAACATGCTCTGCGGGACAGCCCGGGCGCTGCGGTCAGGTCGCTCACTACTGCGCACCGAACCCAGAGTGGGCGTGAGGGTCTTGCGAAGCAACATCAGGGAGCGACGGGGTCAAGTCTTGCGTTGCCACATTGGAGCCAAGGCGACGACTTACGCGGCAGCATCACACGAGTGGGTCGAAAGTACAGCGCGTGCCCGACCTCGCGTGGCCCGAGCGCCCCGGATCGCGCGGGACCAGGCGAATCGAGAGCGCAAGCAGCGCAGTGCCAATTTGCTTGCGCCGTGTCGCCCGCGGGCGGGCTCCTACGGGGCGTCGTCGGCGGGGGTTAGGAGTTCCGTGGGAGCGGCTGGCCTGGGAGGCCGGTTTCTGCTCGTCCATGTGCTCGAAGCCCTCGGCAATCACTCGGGGTCGGGCGCGGTGGTTGGAGCTTAGTAGACGGCGACGTTCGAGATTATCGGGTGAGGCTGGCTGGATGCCGCCGTGCCGGTAAGCGTCGGTGGCGGCAGAGGATTGCCGGCCTATGGTTGCATCAATTCGCGTTGGCCGAAGGGCGGGGCTCTCGTCCTTGATGAGGCCGCGGGCACGCTACCGCCATGACGCTCGCGGTGGCGAGCGGCGCGTGGGGATGCCTTCGTTTCAGAGCAGCACGGCAGCAGCTGCGATTTTAGCCGACAGGCCATGGTGCAGCCGACGTTTTGTCGATGAAAAGGGGTCAGTCGTCACACGGGCTTCGGAGCGTCTAGTCGAGGCGCCGTCCGTGCTTCGTGGGGCGCGCGCGCATGCCGTTTAGCAGGCGGGCCGCCTGCGGGCGTGCAGCGCCGCGCGAGCGGCCTTCTGCACCGTGCGCCACAACATGGGCACACGCGCGCCCGCATCCTCGTCGTCCTGGAACAGTAGAGGGGACGAAGACCGCGACAGGACGGGGAGTCCGGCTCAGATGTCGGTCGTTTCCGCAACAGGCTCCGCAACGCAACCTGGACCAGCCGGTGCCTTCTGCCTCGTCGCCCAGATTGGCAAGCGCGGCACCTTGATCAGGGCCAAAGCTTGAGCACGCCGATGATTACGCCGCCAACGCCGATAGTGATGCCAAACGACCAGCGCATGAAGCTGTCCATGCGCTGCTGCAGATTGCGGATGTCTTGCTGGACGCTCTCGAAGCGCTTGTCGACCCGCTCGAAGCGCTTCTCCATCTGCGCGAAGCCATCGCGCATGAGCTCGCGCTGATGGCGTAGCTCTTCTTCCACGCGCACCATGCGCTCGCGCAGCTCAATCTCATAGACGGCCGGCGGCTTGCCGAGGCTCTGCTCCGCGAGCCACTCGCCCAGGTGCGCCTTGATAAAGTCGATGTCTTCTTGAGCTAAGGCCATGACGGTGAGTGATCAGATCAGGTTGCACAGGGCCGGGGCCGCGGGGTCAAGTCTTGCGTTGCCACATTGGGAGCTAGAGACGACGACTTACGCGGCAGCATCACACGATTGGGTCGAAAATACAGCGTGTGCCCGACGTCGCGTGGCCCGAGCGCCCCGGATCGCGCGGGACCAGGCGCATCGCGAGCGCAGGCAGCGCGGTGCCGATTTGCTTGCGCCGTGTCGCCCGCGAGCGGGCTCCTACAGGCTGCGATGCCCAGGTGTTTCGCCGCGTGTAGGAGCGCGCCCGGCCTGTTCAGTCGGCAAGGGGTTGCCGACCTACTTAGAGCAGCTTCACGATGGCCGCCATCGCGAGAACCTGCGCGCCCAACACCGGGATAAGCCATTTGAATAAGTCGGCCCGGGTGCGCGCAATATCGCCACGCACTTGCTCGATATCGAGCTTGAGGTCGGCGCGGATCTGCTCGATGTCGCTCTTGAGCTCGGCGCGAATCCGCTCGATCTCCTTCTGCAGGCGCATCTCGCTCTCGCGCACATGGGCTTGGGTGGCTAGCTCTGGGAGGTGCGGGTAACGCTCCTCCAGGCGCTCGAAGGCCTCGGCGATGACCCGCGCCCGGGCGCGGTCGTCGGGCGCGGTGGTTAGGGCTTCGTAGAGGGCGACGCTGGAGATCATCGGGTGAGTGTGGCAGGTCACGCGGTGGGGCGGGAAGGTTGAGCGGCGCGGGGTCAAGTCTTGCGTTGCCACATCGAAGCTAGAGGCAACGACTTACACGGCAGATCCGCGACGCGACCTGGACCAGCGGGTACCCCCTACCCTGCCGCCCAGCACGGCGCGCGTGGCACCTGCTGTTCCTGTCACCGAATGCCGGCATCTTGCGCCGGGCCCCGATCATCACCCCAGCCGCCGCCAAGATCCGCTGCGGTCCGCGCACCCCGTCTGACGCTCAATCTCTGCATGGCGCACCTATTGGCGCCGCAACAGAGCCTCGAAATAGGGGATGGTTCGCGCGAGGCCTTCCTCCAGGGCGATGAGCGGTTCCCAGCCGAGGTGCTCGCGTGCCTGGGTGATGTCGGGTCGGCGCTGGACCGGGTCGTCGCTCGGCAGGGGCTCGAAGCTCAGCGTGGATGCCGAGCCGGTCAGCTCGATCACCTTCTCGGCGAGCTGTTTGATGGTGAACTCGCCCGGGTTGCCAAGGTTGATCGGGCCGGTCAGGTCGTCCGGTGAGTCCATCAGGCGGATGAAGCCGTCGATGAGGTCGTCGACATAGCAGAAGGAGCGCGTCTGCGCGCCGTCGCCGAAGATGGTGATGGGCTGGCCCTTGAGCGCCTGGACGATGAAGTTCGAGACGACGCGGCCGTCGTTGGGGTGCATCCGAGGCCCGTAGGTGTTGAAGATGCGCGCGACCTTGATGCTCAGTTGGTGCTGGCGGCGGTAGTCGAAAAAGAGCGTCTCGGCGCAGCGCTTGCCTTCGTCATAGCAGGAGCGACGGCCGACCGGGTTGACGTGGCCCCAGTAGTCCTCGGTCTGCGGGTGGATCTCGGGGTCGCCGTAGACCTCGCTGGTGGAGGCCTGGAAGATCCTGGCCTTGGTGCGTTTCGCGAGCCCCAGCATGTTGATGGCGCCGTGCACGGAGGTCTTGGTGGTCTGCACCGGGTCGTGCTGGTAGTGGATCGGCGAGGCAGGGCACGCCAGGTTGTAGATCTCGTCGACCTCGACGTAGAGCGGGAAGGTCACATCGTGGCGCATCAGCTCGAAGTGGGGATCATCGAGCAGGTGGACGATGTTGTCCTTGGTGCCGGTGTAGAAGTTGTCGACGCAGAGCACATCATGGCCGTCGCGGATCAAGCGGTCGCAGAGGTGCGAGCCGAGGAAACCGGCACCGCCGGTCACCATGACCCGTTTCCTAAGAGCGTAGCGCATCGTTGGGGTCCTCGCGGGTATGACGTGAGAGGCATCGCTGCCGTGCGCGAAGCATCCACGGCACCAGCGCCGTCCTTGGGGAACATGGTGGCGGCGCACCGGACCGGGCGGTCATCGCCCAATCATACCGGCACGCCAGAGCACCCGCCCGACGAGAATCACCCTCGTGCCCTGATCGCCGGCCGGAACCGATTGGTCCGGATAGCCGGCTTCGCGATTGTCGGCGCGCAGGATCCAGGTCCCGTCGTAGCTCAGGTACACCCGCCTCGCCCTGAGCTCGCCCCGATAGCAAACCAGAAAGATGCGAGCATCCGCAACCTCCCGGTCGACAACGTCGACCAGCAGCAGATCGCCGGCCCGAATTGCCGGATGCATGCTCTCATCCTGCACGTAGTGGATGGCAGTGCGCTCCTCGCGCAATCCGCTGCGGGCCGCCCATGCGCGAGCGAATGCCAGCGGCACCCCCTCCTCCGGGAGAACGGCCACCTGCCCCTCTTGCGTGACGATCCGCCGGCGCGGAATCCACAGCTCGCCCTCGCCCACGAGAGCGGCAAGACCATCCCACCCCGTGGCTCCCGGGCCCTCCTCGATCCCCGCACAACGGCCGGGCGACTCCGCAGGGGCCTCGTCAATCTCAGGTACGCGTCGTGGGGCCGGTGGAACCGAATCGACGCCATCCTCCGCGAGCAGCCGGTCCAATGTCCATCCCAGCGGATCGACGCGGCCGCTTGGCGGGGCTTCTACGAGCAGGCAAGAACCTTCCTGACGGGGCATCCAGAGGGTCTGGTCGGGTTGCGCCGCGAGGCCTGCGCTGGATGCGACCGATGGGTCTATTCATCCCGCCTCGAGGACGAGTCGGAGGATCCGGGTCGCCGGCATCTGCAGGTGTCAGGTGACCTTGCTTCGATGAAGATGGCTGAAAGCTTCGTCCTCCACGAGGACATCGAGCACTATCGCGCTGTCCACCGCGAGCAGGACCAAATGGATCTCTTGGACGCAGTGCTCGAGGGAAAGAGCGGCCGGCGGGTCTTCGACGCGAAGACGCAGGGCTATCCGTACCACACGGCGATCCTGGGCGTTGCCATGCTGGCCGAAACGCTGTTCCCGGGGGACGCCCTGGTCAGCGGGGACATTACGCCGGCGCAGTGCCAAGTCGCCGCGCAGTGCCTACGGGAACAGCTGGGCGTCGATGTTCCCCTCCCGTTGCGTGCCGATACCGATCGGCTCTACGCGATTCTCGTCGGGGAAGCGCCTGACTTGGAGCGCATGAATCGCTTCCTATACGCTTGTTCATACGGAGAACATGGCCTCGCCGCCTTGCATCGACGCCTGCCACGACCGCTGATGCTGAATTGGCTGGCCTCGCAAGTGCGCGCATACCAGGGGCGGATCACGCTCGGCGTGCTGACGGCATTTCGTCAGTGGCTCAACGTAACACAGGACCTCGACGGGCTCGTCGATGCGGTCACTGCGCGCACCGACGACGCCATCCTCTCCCCCAGCGAACTGGCCTCCGCTCTGGTCGCCACCGGGGTGACGCTCGAGCCCGAACGGATTGCCGGGCTAGAGCAATTCGATCGCCCGGAGGAAGCGCCCGACAGCGTCTATTCGCAGCTCGGCAATGCGATGCTCGATATGATGGGATTGAGCGCCCGCAACTGCCGTCATCGGCTGGGGCTCGCCCAAGTCACGGCCTACTTCTGCGGGCGGTTTCCCGAGGAGCGGGAGGCCTGCCATGAAACACTGGAACGTGAAACAGCACGTTTAGCGGATAAACTGCAGGCCGTGGGCAAATGGGCGAATCGAGCCAGCGACCGTGCGAATGCCGACGCCGAGATCGGCGATGGCGAATCCTTCGTTAGCCATCGCACGAGCGATCCGCTCTCACCAACACAAGACGAGATGCTGGGTCTGCTCGGCTCGCAAATTCGGTCAGTCTGGGATGAATGGCGCCGCGGGCTCATGGAGCGCTTCGGCGACGACCGGGAAGGGCGCCATCGCCTGCTGATCCGGATCGCCGAACACCACCAAATCGCCCTGACCGAGCGCGGCTGGCACTGGATCGACGCCGAGCAGGACAATCGGTGCCTGGACCTGTTGATCCTGCTCGTCGGGAAACCGGACAATACCGCCCTTCTGACGAATCTGAAGCTCGGAATCCTCGAGCATCGAACGATCTGCCTCCGGCTGCTCGACCATATCTAGAGCGGGTCGGACCAATCCCCGTAGCCTCGGCAGCTGCCGGCCGAAACCGGGGCCGATGGGCACAGCCGGTCGGTGGATTCCGTCCGTCAGCTCGAACCCGATCGCGCACGAACAGGGTCCAGGGCGCCGAGAACCGAGAACGCGGGGTCAGATCTTGTTGCGTGCATCCAATCCGCATCGTGGTCGCGCATGGCGGGCCCGCTGCAGGCCGCGACTGCGCTGGACGCCTCAGTGCTCACCCAGCCAGCTGTCGAGATCGGCCAGGTCGGCGAAATCCAACAGCGCCTCACCGAGCGCTTCAAGCTGCTCGATCGGCAAGGCGGCGATCCGCGTCTGCAGGGCCGGCGGCACCGGACCGATGCGCCGCTGCAACAGCCGCATGATCAGACGCTCTTCGCGCTGGCGGCCTTCCTCGCGGCCTTCCTGGTGGCCTTCCTGGCGGCCAATCGCCTCACCTTTGGCAACCAGCTCCTTGTAGGCTCGGGTCTCCTCCAATGGGGTCAGCTCGCCTAACATCTTCAGAATCTCCTCCAAGCTCAGGGCCTTGAACCGCGCCATCAGCCAAGACTGGAACACTTCCAGACAATACTGCCGCGCCTGCGGCGCTACATTAGCCGTCTGCAACTGACTGTAGACGGCTGGAGCACGGGCGCGCAAGCGCTCGAGGTCGTCCTCGAGGTAGGGCAGAAAAAGGCATGGCGGAAGCGTTGCAGGAAATAACCCTCGCGACCGAGGAGCTTGACCTCCTTGACGCCGGTGAGCGCCTCCTGGACGACGCCGATGACCTGCTTGCGCCCGCGCTGCGCATTCAGCGCCAGCCGCTTGATGAGGCGGGTGAGGATCACGACCAGGGGCACGGCGATGAGGAGGACGACCAACAGCGCGAACAGGGCGGCGCCCGGGATGGTGACGAGCAGGAGCGCCGTGATCCCGAGGGTGATCAGGGACTGGCTTGCCATCTGGACTAGGGGACTGAGCACGGTCTCGCCGAGGCGCAGGCACTCGCCGTTGACGTTGCGCATCAGCTCGGCGCTGTTGCGGCGCAGGTGGAATTCGTAGGGCGCGCGCAGGTAGCCGTTCAGCAGGCGGTTGGCCTGTCCGCGCGCGACGCCCTGGATGGAGCGCACCCGCACGGCGGCGAGCAGCGGCACGTGGAGGAGCCTGGCCGTGAAGATCGCGAGCAGCAGGGCGCTGCCGCCGTAGAGCAAGGTTGGCGGGGTGAGCTGTTCTTCGTCCCAGGCCGAAGAAGGCCATCGCCTCGATGATCCGCGGATTCTCCAGCAGGCGCTCGGGCTGGGCGAGGATGCCGATGTAGACGGGCACCAGCTTTCGGTCGGCAAGGGGTTGCCGACCTACGGGGCGATCATCGTGTTGTCGGCTTAGAGCAGCTTGACGATGGCGGCCATTGCAATGACTTGGGCGCCCAACACCGGGATGAGCCATTTGAATAGGTCGGCCCGGTTCCGCGCGATATCACCACGCACTTGCTCGATATCGAGCTTGAGGTCAGCGCGGACCTGCTCGATGTCTTTCTTTAGCTCCGCGCGGGTCCGCTCTATGTCGCCCTTCAGCTCCGCGCGGACCTGCTCGATGTCGGCCTTCAGTTCGGCGCGGACCTGCTCGATCTCCTTCTGCAGGCGGAGCTCGCTCTCGCGAACATGGGCCTGGGTGGCTAGCTCCGGGAGGTGCGGGTAACGCTCCTCCAGGCGCTCGAAGGCCTCAGCGATGACCCGTGCCCGAGCGCGGTCGTCCGGCGCGGTGCTCAGGGCTTCGTAGAGGGCGACGCTCGAGATCATGCGGTGAGTGTGGCAGGCGCTGTGCGTGCCGGCAAGGTGGTGTCGGCAAGGCGTTGCCGACCTACGGGGTGCTCAGCGGGTTGTCGGCACTCGGCAGCGTACTCCGTCGGCAAGGGGTTGCCGACCGACGGAATCAACGTCCACGGTGAGCTGAGCCTCGGTAGCGCGCGAAGCTGACGAGACTGCTCAGCTTGTCGCTTTCTGCTGGCGCTGCAACAGGGCCTCGAAATAGGGAATGGTTCTCGCGAGGCCGGCCTCCAGTGAGGCGGTCGCAGAGGTGGGAGCCGAGGAAGCCGGCGCCGCCCGTGACCATGATGCGTTTTCTTAGAGCGTATTGCATTTTTTCCGTTTGGAGCTTGGGGCTTTGGCTTCGGTCTTGTTTCTGTAGCTTGTCCGAGCGCTTTGACGAGGGCTGGGGCAGCACGATTTGGGGGCGTGCTAATGGTTCCCCCCTCGACCCAGCTGTTCTCTCCAGGGGAGAGGAGGGCGACTCAAGAACGAATAGGATAAATCAACCGCTGGTGTCGGGTTACGCTGCGCTAAACCGACCTTCGCGTGCTTAAGGAGTTTCCTGTAGCCGGATCTCTGCCGGTGTCAATTGTCTGCATCGGTGTTGAATACGGGCAGACCGGCGTCCGTCATGACCCTGTCCGAGCGCGTTTAGGTGCTGTGCTCCGCGCGATGCGCGCTCGGTCGGGGCCAAGGACGCCGCTCGCTCGGGGGCAAGCAGTTGGTTGGTGTTACGACCAATCCCAACAGACACGCGATTGGCCGCGTCCGATTTGTCGAGGCAGCGGACGCTATCCGCGAGTCGTTTGCCGGGCGATCCCATGGCTCGGGTAAAGAGCTCATGCCCGCCCGTCGCGGCCTTTGGCCCAGGTGGCGGTCACGGCAGCGATGCGCTCCGCTGCATGGCCGTCCCATAGCTCTGGGACCCGCCCGGCCTTACCGCGGCCTTCGAGTGCGGCGCGGAAGGCGCTCCGGATGCGCTCGGGGGGGTCGGTACCCACGACGGTGTTGGTGCCTGCGGTGACGGTGATCGGGCGCTCGGTGCTCTCGCGCAGGGTGAGACAGGGCACGCCGAGCGCGGTGGTTTCCTCCTGGATGCCGCCGGAGTCGGTGAGCACCAGGCGGGCACCGGCCATGAGCCCGAGCATGTCGAGGTAGCCCAGCGGGGGCATGGCCAGGAGGCCCGTTTCCAGGCGTTGTCCCAGCCCGGCTGCTTCGATTCGGGCGCGGGTGCGGGGGTGGAGCGGGAAGACCAGCGGGAGCTCATCCGCCAAGTCGCAAAGGAGGTCGAGGAGTGCGCGGAGCACATCGGGATCATCGACGTTGGCGGGGCGGTGCAGCGTGAGCAGGCCGTAGCCGGCCGCGCCGAGCAAGCGGTCCCCACCGGGCAGCCCTGCGAACAGGTCCGCTGGCCGGGTGGCGCGGGGGCGGTTGTAGCGCAGGGTGTCGATCATCACGTTGCCGACAAAGTGGATCCGCGCCGGGTCGATGCCCTCCCGCGCCAGGTTGCGCGCGGCGTCTGGCTCGGTGGTGAAAAGTAGATCGGAGATCTGGTCGGTGAGGACGCGGTTGATCTCCTCGGGCATGCTGCGGTCCCAGCTGCGCAGTCCGGCCTCGACGTGGATGACGGGCAACCCTTTCTTTACGGCCACCAGGGCGCAGGCGATGGTGGAGTTGACATCCCCCACCACGAGCACCGCGCCGGGGCACAGTCGGTCGAGCTCGGGCTCGAAGCGGTGCATGATCTCGGCCGTCTGGACGGCATGGCTGGCGGAGCCGACGCCGAGATCCACGTCCGGCTCGGGGATGCTGAGCTCGTCGAAGAAAGCGGCCTTCATGGCCTCGTCGTAGTGCTGGCCGGTGTGCAGGAGCAGGCCCTGGAGCGCAGGCTCCGCCGCGAAGGCGCGCATGATGGGCGCGATCTTCATAAAGTTCGGGCGGGCACCGACGATGCAGAGGATGCGGAAGGGGTCAGCGGAGGTCATGGTGAGCCTGCAGCTCGAATGGAATCGGCAGGGGCTGGGACCGGCGGCAGAGAGGTTGTCGGCAAGGGGTTCTCGACCTACTCAGAGCAGCTTCACGAGGGCTGCGATCACGCCAATCTGGGCAAGCAGCATCGGGAACAACCATTTGAGGAGGTCGTTCCGGCTCCGCGCGATGTCAAGCTTCAGGTCGGCGCGAACTTGCTCGATCTGGCCACGAACCTGCTCGACTTGGGCACGCACCTGTTCTATATCGAGCTTCAGCTCGGCGCGAACCTGCTCGATGTCCCTTTTCAGCTCCGCGCGCACCTGCTCGATCTCGGCACGGACCTGCTCGATCTCCTTCTGCAGGCGCAGCTCGCTCTCGCGTACATGGGCCTGGGTGGCCAGCTCGGGGAGGTGCGGGTAACGCTCCTCCAGGCGCTCGAAGGCCTCGGCGATCACCCGTGCCCGAGTGCGGTCGTCGGGCGCGGTGGTCAGGGCTTCGTAGAGGGCGACGCTGGAGATCATGCGCTGAGTGTGGCAGGCGCTGTGCGTGTCGGCAAGGCGGTGTCGCCGAGGGGTTGCCGACTACGGGTACGGCGGCAAGCGCTGGTGGCGGGAAGGGCTTCCCGATCTACCGGTGCTTCGGTCAGCGCTGACCGCGGCAAGGGATTGCCGTCCTACGGGGGAGCGGGACTCGTTACTACGGGGGAGCGAGCCTCATTTTCTCCCTTGGCCGGGCTTCAGGCATGCTACCGCCATCACGCTCGCGGTAGCGGCGCACAGAGAGGCCTTGTTTTGAGAACGACACGACATCCGCGATTTTTGCCGACAGTCCGCGGCACACCCGACATCTCGTCGATGAAAAGCTGCGAGTCGTCGCCCAGGATCACGAGCGCTCGGCGGCGGCGCGGTCGGGGACACCTGGGTCGCCAGCAACGACGGCACCTCGTTGCACGCGAGCGGTCAGTTCTTGCGTTGCCGTCCCCCGACCGAGACTCGCTCGCAACTATTGCTCCGCCGCGGGGTGGGCTTCGCACAGGGTCGCGAGCCAACTCTCGCGATCAGAGTGAATCAAGACCCCCTCGCAGAGCGCCGCGCCAACCCAACCTAGGCAAGCCGCATCGGGAACAACCATTTGAGGGGGTCGCTTCGGCTCCGCGCGGTCACTAGCTTCAGATCGGCGCGGACTTTCTGGACGTCGCCCTTGAGCTCGGCGCGAATCGGCTCGATCCCCGGGCGGACCTGCTCGATCTCCTTGCCAAGCTGGTCGCGCGAGTGCGATGTCTGGGCGGCGCTGGACGGGATCGTCGCATGGCAGGGAGCTGGAAGCTCAGCGTGGATGCCGAACCGGTCAGCTCGATCACTTTCTCGGCGAGCTGTTTGATGGAGAGCTCGCCGGGGTTACCGAGGTTGATCGGGCCGGTTAAGCCGTCCGATGCGCCCATCAGGCCGACAAAACCTTTGATCAGGTCGTCGACATGGCAGAAAGAACGCATCTGCGCGCCGTCGCCGAAGATCGTGATGGGCTCGCCCTTCGTTGAAAATCTCGTCGATTTCGACTTAAAGCGGGAAGGTCACATCATGACGCATCAGCTCGAAATGAGGGTGATCGAGCAGATGGATTATGTTGTCCTTGGTACCCGTTTAGAAGTTGTCGACACATAGAACATCGTGACCATCGCGGATGAGGTGGTCGCAGAGGTGTGAGCCCCGGAAGCCGGCGCCACCGGTAACCATGACCCGTTTTCTCAGGGCGTAGCGCATTGAAAAGGCCCTAGTTCGAGGATATCAGCCGCTCTATCTCGAGGGAGAAAGCCTAGGCCAGCGCGGGTGGTGAGATCCAGTCGCGGTTGATGCAGACGGTGGTCGTCTTGCCGAGGATGTCGAGCAGAATCGAGACACGCTCGGCGCCGGAAGCGGCCTGAAAAATGCCGGCGAGGCCCGCGAAAGGCCCAGAAACGATTTGGATCGCTTGCCCCTGGCAGTACTCTCTCATGGGAAACCGATGCAAACCGTCCGCGGCTTCAGCCTGTCTCAGCTTATCGACCAAGCCGGCGGGCACCAGCGTTAGGCGACCGCCGAAGGAGATAAGATTGGATACACCGAAGGTCGAGCGGATCGGAGCGACGCTTTGCGTTTCTGCGTCGAGGTTGACGAACAGATACCTGGGAAACAAAGGTTCGACAGCAGGGGTACGTGTGGTCCCCCGGCCAGACCTCTTGATCACCCAAGGGAGATAGGTGCCGTAGCCCTGCCGCAGGAGATTCTCTTCCGCCTTATTTTCCTTGCGGGGCTTTGTATAGACGAGGTGCCAACGGTTCATGTCGAGCGAATCTCCTATCTTTTCGTAAAGCCTATCGCTTAGCGAAGCAACCTGCTCTCAAACCACACCGGGGACCGGTTCGGCATATTGACGAGCCCCGGACGCGCTACCGCCAGGACGGCCGCTTCTCGACGCGCCGAGCCAAGACAGCGTGTTCGCATCCTGCGGTGTCAGCGCACTCCCAATCGGAGCTACAGCTCCCAACGAGTGGCCATTATAGCCCGCCACTCCACACGGCTCTTTCGCCTCGTCGGGCGAAACTGAGAGGTCGTCGAACTCTTGCTGCTCGGCCCTAAAGAGAGCCTCTTTGATCGTGCATCAAAGTCCGCCGCGCGGAGAGCTAGACCAGAACCCGGTTGCCGGCCATCGCCGGGCATCAACGTCCACTGGCCGCGTCCATGACCGCTTTGAGGTCATATTTATCCAATAGCCCGTAAAGGGTGGGACGCGTGACGCCCAAGAGCCTGGCTGCCTCGGAAACGTTACCAATGGAATGCGCCAATGCCAAACGAACGGCCCTCATCTCTGCTTCCTGACGTGCGCCCTGCAAGCTGATCGGGAGCTTCTCGCATTGATCGTCCGGCGCGAGATTGAGATCTTCGCAAGATAGCCGGGCTCGATCAGCAAGCACCACCGCTCGCTTGATGCAGTTCTCCATCTCGCGCACGTTCCCTGGCCACGGGTGCCTCTCGATTGCGGCGACCGCATCTCGAGTGAACCCGCGCAGATTCTTGCTGAATTTCCTGCTGTACTTGTCGAGGAAGGCATGCGCGAGTAACAGTGGGTCACCCTCGCGCTCGCGGAGCGCAGGCAAGCTGATACTGATCTCGCTGACACGATAGAAAAGGTCCAAGCGGAACCGCCCATCCGAGATCTGGCGCTGTAGGTCCTGATGGGTCGCGCAAATGACCCGCACGTTGACTGGGATTTCCTGGCGTCCACCGATGCGCTCGATGGTACGCTCCTGCAGGAAGCGCAACAGCTTTGACTGCAGGGCCCCGGGCAAATCGCCGATCTCATCAAGGAACAGCGTCCCACCATCGGCATGCTCGATCTTGCCGCGGGTCTGTTTGACGGCACCCGTGAATGCGCCGCGCTCGTAGCCGAAGAGCTCGCTTTCGAGCAGCTCTTCGGGGATCGCCGCGCAGTTGATGGCCACCAGAGGTTGCTTTGCGCGCGAACTCATCCGATGGAGGGCGCGAGCGAAGAGCTCCTTACCGGTACCGCTTTCGCCAAGGAGCAAGACTGTTACATCCGTATCAGCGACTCTCTCTACAGAACGGAATGCCCGCAGCATTTGTGGACTCGCTGCGATAATGCCCGGCAGCGCTGAGTCGTCCGCTGGACGGCGCAGCCGACGATTCTCCGCCTCGAGCTCGAAGACCCCCTGCGCACGCTGGACCATTAGATTCAGCAGATGGGCGTCGAGCGGCTTGGAACAGAAGTCGTAGGCGCCGCACCCGATGGCACGGACGGCGTTCTCCCGGTCGTCATTGCCGGTCAAGACGATGACCTTTGTCTCCGGCGTCAGTGCCGTGATTTCCTCCAGAGTGGCAAAGCCTTCGCTGACACCGCCCGGGTCCGGGGGCAGGCCGAGATCGAGCGTCACCACAGCCGGGCGGAGACGACGCAGCTGTGTTAGCCCCTCGACCCGATCGCCGGCCACGGCTACATCAAACCCTTCGAAATTCCAGCGGAGTTGCCTTTGCAACCCCGGGTCGTCTTCGATGACAAGCAAATGCCTTGCCGATCCTGGTAATTGCATGACCTCGTCCTCTACCCCTTGGCGTCTTCAGTGCTCAAAGCGCATCGGCGTACGCGCGGAATCGCTATGCGAAAAAGCGAACCTTCGCCCGGCGCACTGCGCACTGTCAAAACCCCGCCTAACCGCCTGATGAGCTCGCGGCTTTCGAACACCCCTATCCCCATTCCGGTGAGTCCCTTGGTCGAATCGAACGGCCGGAACAAGCGTTCACGGATGAATCCCTCGCTCATGCCAGCACCGCTATCCTCGATGTCCACGATCGCAAGATCGTTCTCGACGTTCAAACGGACGGTAACCTTGCCGCTCGGCGGTGTCGCCTCTTGCGCGTTCTGAATCAGGTGTCCGAACACGTTGAGCAGGGCCTCCTCGTCTCCATGAACGATCGCCTCCTGCGCAGAGATCTCGGCGCCCGGCCTCGGCAGCCGATCCGCCCGCGCCGCCACCGCTTTGCTCACCAGCGAGGCCAAATTCACAGAAGTGCGTTCTTGACCGCGAACACCATCTCGCAACTGTGCCCTTAAGCGATTCATGCGCTCGACGGAACTCCCGATGGTTGCGATCACATCGTCAATAAAAGCGGGGTTGCCCTTATGCTTCTCCGCGTTGGCAAGGATCAGGGATTGCTGACCAATCAGGTTCTTGAGATCATGAACGACATAGGCCGAGAGTTGGTGGAAAGCCTCAAACTGCCGAGCGCGGACAAGGGCCTGGTCGGCCAGATACTGAGCGACGTGGCTCGCCGCTTGGCGGCCAGCGACCTTGAGTAGCGAGCGATCCTCCCAATTGATCGGGCGCCTGACGCCTGGTCGAGTCAGCACCACGAACCCACACATCTCGGCGCGGAAGACGAGTGGGATAACCAGCCAGCAGTCCGGCGCCTCAGCGATCCAAGCGGGGGCATCGAAGCCCTCATAGAGATCGGGCAGCCGTTGGTACTCATCGAGATTGACGATCCACCAAGAGCGCGTCATGAAAGCGACTAGCGGATCGTCTTCCCGCAGACTCGAAAGGGGCGGCTCCCTAGCGCTAGTTCGTCCGGCGAGCTCGTAGACACCGTAGTCATTGCGCATCCAGAGCATTCCGCCCGGGCTCGAGACAATCTGGGCAAGAGCAGTGATGACCGCTTTCCACGGCTGGAAACCTGGAGACGACAGCGTGTCAGTAAAGCGTAGCCACTCCTCACGATAGTCGTACTTGGAGCGGAAGAAGTGCTCACCGAGGAACACCCGCAAGCGCGCCCTCAGATGGGTCGAGAAAAGCAAGACCAGTAGCAGAATGGCAGCGGCGCAGAAGAAGGCGATCTGCAACACAATGCCCCAGCCACCACCAACTGCGCGAATGTAGGAGCCGGCCGCCGCCATCGCCAACAGATAAACTCCGGCACCACCGAGCGCGACCGAGTGAAAGACGAGCTTGCGCGAAAGCTTTGCCGCGGCCCGCTTTTCAGGACTACGCAGGATCGAGACTGCGATCAGCGGCACGATCATGGCGTTTACCGCGCCGCGCGCGACCCAAACATGCAGGTCGATGCGTTGGAGCAGCAGGGCGTCGGAGAAGAAAAACAGGTCGTAGGCAAACGCCGCGCCAAGACCTAGGCACAGATGCTTGACCGCGAAGCGCGCCTCGACTTCGCGGTTGCGGTAAACCTGCTCGATCAGCAAAAGCCCGATGATAGCTTGCAGGACCCATGCGAGCAGGACAGGTGTGCCGACCGCGATCCCTGCCAAGGCGCCATCCCGAGCAAACGCGGGCAACAACACCGTAGACAAGCCAGCAAGGCCAAAAACCAAAGCGAAGGCTTGCCGCCAGGACCGCTGGCGCCGACGATCCTGATCGGTTAGCAGAATCGCCAGCAGCAACAGAAACCAAGCACCGTTGCGCACCCAATCGACGAAGGCGAGGGTGTACAGGGGCAGCACGACACCAGCGGAGACCGCGAGCCCGGTTCCCGACCAGAGCACACTCATGCAAACAGCGGCCAAGGAGTACAAACCCATGAGACGACCGCGCCACTTGGTGGCGAGCAACAGCGCCAGGATCAAGTATGCGAGCAACGCAGAAGAGTAACTGACGAATCCGATCGTCATCATGGACGTAACTGACTCTTGCGACAGTGCCGGCATTCTGAAGGCTGCAGCAATTCGTTTGTGTGCCCTTCGGTTCCGCGACTTCGGGCTCTCGGGCCGACCCCCTTCGGCGGCAGAAGCGATTCGAAGGGAGGCGTCGAACAGGAACGAACCGCCCAGGCTTCAATTTTTCATTCTGCTATGACTAGCCCACGCGGTGACTGTTGCCCAGACTTCGACGGCCGCGAGATGCCATGCTTGGCCAGCAACCGATACAGCGTCATCCGTGAGACGCCGAGGCTCTGAGCCGCCTGCGCAACATTCCATGCGCTGCTGACAAGCGCGTCCTCGAGGGCTGTCCGTTGGGTGTTCTCGAGCACTTCATTGAGTACAGGCTGGGACTGTATCGGCGTCCTCTCGACGCGCCCGAGATCGCGGGCCGTGATCCGTCCCCCATGGCAATTCAACGCCGCCTCGAGCATCCAACTACGCAGCTCGCGCAGGTTGCCAGGCCAGTTGTGACGACGCAGCACGGCCAGCGCCTCCTCATCGAGGTCTTCGATGAGCTTGCCTGCCCGTTGCCCCCCTTCCTTCAGGAAGTGCCAGGCCAAAGTGTCGATATCTCCATCACGCTCGCGCAACGGCGGCGTGCGAAGCGTCACGACGGCGAGCCGGTAGAAAAGATCTTCACGGAAATCGCCATCTGCGATGGATTGCTCAAGCCGCCGATTCGTCGCCGCGACGATACGCACGTCCGTTCGCCGGGCCTGTACGCCCCCGACTGGGGTCACACGCCCGTCCTCCAGGAACCTCAGCAAGCTCGACTGGGCCGGCGGCGGCATCTCGCCGATCTCGTCGAGGAGCAGGGTGCCGCCCGTCGCGGCCTCCAGCAGGCCCGTCTTGCGCTCATTGGCATCGGTGAAGGCACCCTTCTCGTGGCCGAAAAGCTCCGATTGCAGCAAAGGCACGGGAATCGCTGCACAGTTCAGCGCCAAAAAAGGCCCGGCGGCGCGATCGGATTGCGCATGGATCGCCCGAGCGACGAGTTCCTTGCCCGTCCCGCTTTCGCCACAGATTAACACCGGCAGATCGGTCGCTGAGACCCGCTCGATCATGGCGTAGAGGTCACGCATCGGCTGGCTGCTGCCGATCATCCCAAAGCGGGTTTCGGAGAGGTCCCTTTGCCGCCGCAACGCGTACCGGAGCGAGGCCAAACCGCAGGCGTGGCCTAGAACGACGGTCAAACGCGAGGGGTCGAGCGGGAGAAGCTGGAAGTCACGCAGCCGCTGAACGACAAAGCGCCGCACATCGGTGCGTCTGATCTGCTCGCGACCGAGCGCCGCGATCCATTCCAGGCCGTTGAGGCTCGTCACAATCTCACGCACTTCGCGAAAGCGCGCCTCGTCGAAGTGCTGGGGCAGGTCGACGAGGCCAACGAGCAGGTGGGTTTTCTGAGCGACACGCAAGGCGGCAGGTCGGTCGGCCGCGTAGAAGAGCTCCCAGCCCTCTGCCCGCAGCGCAACCTCGACCTGTGCAGGGAGCGACCCACTCGACACCACCAGGAGCCTACGGGCATCTCGGCACGGCAGGACATCGGCCCCGCCACTGTACCGTTCACGCTCCAACCCCTCAGCGGTCAGCGCCTTGGGCGCCACCGCCGCGCCGTCCTCTGTCCTTTTCATTGTGTCGTTGTACAGCTACTGTGCGTCTTGGCCCGCGTTTCGCGGCGGATCCGCGCGCGGCCTTCCGATCTTGGACTACGTCTTGATGAGGCCCGGCAACTGGTGCAACCCGCGACTGCGCCGGGTCTCCCCAGTCGTCAGGCGATGATCGCAACCCTGTGCGTCACCGCCGCGCGCTGCACTCGCGCCGCTGACGCGAGAGCCCCAAAAGGCCGAGTCGCAACGCCTTTGTTTCCATGCGAGCGGGTAGAGTGTGCATTCGAACCCGTAAAAATACGCAGTAATTGGCCCACCATCAATCGGGGCTCCCCCTATCTCTGCCGCGAGGGCCGTTTGTCGAGGCACCCGCGCGGCCACTCCACAATCGCAAGCCCATTCCGTCGAGGAGGAGAGGATGTGGTCCTTCTGTCACATGCACCTTGCGCTCCACCAGCACCGGCAAAGCCCAGCTTACCGCGCGCCCGGCAGGCGCTGTAACACGACCGATCGTGCCGTCGATAAGCGGGCACCGCGGGCGGGAGTTTCGGCGACCCCGGCGCCCCGGCGACGCTACCGCGCCCGGGTGATCGCCGGGGCCAGCATCTTCGCCGCGCTTGCCCTTGCAGCGCCGGCGCCCGCTGCGGCCGGGCCCGAGACGCCCACAGTGGTCATGCCCCGGCAAGCCCTCGCCCCCGAACAGATCGCGATCATCGTCAACGATCGCGATCGGGCCAGCCGACGGATCGCGCGCTACTACCAGGAGAAACGCCAGATCCCGGCCGAGAATGTCGTCCGCATCCGCTTCCAGCCGCAGGGCTCAAGGATGGACCCGGACACCTTCCAGACCCTCTACGCGCAAGTCCAGGCGGCGACACCCGAGGGGGTTCAAGCCTACGCCTTGACCTGGACGGCGCCCTACCGCGTTGGCTGCATGGCGATCACGACGGCCTTCGCCGCCGGCTACGATGAGGCCTTCTGTGCCCGGGGCTGCCAGCCGACGCGCGCAAGCCCCTACTTCGCCTCCGCCAGCCACCAACCCTACACGGACCTGGGCTGGCGCCCGACGATGTCTCTAGCCGGGGCGGACATCCGGGCCGTCAAGGCGCTGATCGACCGCGGTGCCGCCGCCGACGGCAGTCGCCCACAGGGGACCGGCTACCTCGTTCGCACCAGCGACAAGGCGCGCAACGTCCGCGCTGCGGGTTTCGACCTGGCCATCGAACGCCTGGGCAACGCCGTGCGCCTTGCTCGCGTCGAGGCCGACCAGATCGAAGGCAAGCGTGACGTCCTGTTCTATTTCACTGGCCTTGCTAGGGTGCCGAAGATCGCGACCAATCGCTACCTGCCGGGCGCCGTTGCCGACCATCTCACCTCGACCGGCGGAC
>JGI12048J13642_11577095_pt1 | contig 19365 bp, 16 predicted proteins | sample ElkSlonscriptome_16_FD_13642 | JGI IMG/M metagenome (IMG submission 13642)
ATATTCCGTTATGGTATTCAAAATTGAGCAAATTCCAGAGTAGCGCTTCATCGTGCTTCCATTCGGCATATTGGCCAAATTCGTTACCCATAAACAACAGGTTTGTGCCGGGATGCGTGAACATCCAGGTATACAAAGCCCTTAGGTTAGCAAACCTTCTCCATTCGTCTCCGGGCATTCTGCTCAGTATAGAGCCTTTTCCATGTACAACCTCATCGTGTGAAAGCGGCAACATGAAGTTTTCAGTAAATGCGTACATCAAACTGAACGTAAGCTGATTTTGGTGATACTTCCTGTAAATGGGGTCTAACTTGACGTATTCCAGAATATCATTCATCCAGCCCATCATCCACTTCATTCCAAATCCAAGTCCTCCCTGGTCTGTTGGTTTTGTAACCATCGGCCAGGACGTACTTTCTTCAGCTATCATTTGGATTCCAGGAACCTCTCTGTAAACCACTTCATTTAACTCCTTCAGAAAGGAGATGGCTTCTAAATTTTCTCTTCCACCGAATTGATTAGGGATCCATTCGCCTTCTTTCCTGCTGTAATCAAGAAAAAGCATAGATGCCACAGCATCTACCCTAAGCCCATCAATATGGTATTGTTCAAGCCAGTAGAGTGCATTGCTAATGAGGAAGGATCGCACTTCGTTTCTTCCATAATTAAAAATGTAAGAGCTCCAGTCGGGGTGATATCCCTGTCGGGGATCTTCGTGCTCGTAAAGAGAAGTTCCGTCAAATTTAAAAAGTCCATGTGCATCGTTCGGAAAATGGCTCGGAACCCAATCTAAATAAACCCCGATTCCGGCTTTATGGAAAGCATTTACCAAAAGGGCAAACTCTTCAGGGCTTCCATACCTCGATGTTGGTGCGAAGTATCCGGTAATCTGATAACCCCATGATCCGAAAAAAGGATGTTCCATTATGGGCATAAACTCAACATGAGTAAAGCCCATTTCCTTTACATAGGGAACGAGCTCTTCGGCCAGCTCCTTATAGCTTAGAGACCTGTTTTGTTCCTCAAACTTTCGTTTCCACGATCCCAGATGAACTTCGTACACTGAAATCGGAGCTTCCAGGCTGTTTTTCTTCTTTCGCTCTCTCATCCATTTCCCATCACTCCATTTGGGTTTGAATGAATTGACAATGGATGCCGTATTAGGCGGCACCTCCCATAGACGGGCAAATGGATCTCCTTTTTCAAGGATCATTCCACTGGCCTTCATTTCTATAGCGTATTTATAAGTAACTCCTTCTTCTACACCTGGAACAAACCCTTCCCAAATACCGCTACTGTCCCACCGGGCATTGAGCTTATGAGATTGATTATTCCACTCATTAAAATCTCCCATTACCGAAACACTCGCCGCATTTGGAGCCCATACAGCGAAATAAACTCCAGTCTGATTATTTACTTTGCATAAGTGGTTACCCAACTTCTCCCATAACTTAAAGTGTTTTCCCGATGAAAACAACGAAACGTCAAATTCTGTAAGGAAGCTGTGTGCAATTACATTCTCTTGTTCTGGCATGCCTAGTCTTTATTTAATATTTGCATGAGCCCTTTAAGTGGAATTACCACCCATTCCGGACGTGCGTGAAGTTCATACCCCAGTTCATATATAGCCTTTTCAAAGAGGTGGTACCTCAATAAAAAATCTATTTCGCTTGGGTAACCGATATTCAAATTGCCATCCATGGCTTTTTCGGTGTAGTAATGTAAGCTTAAACCTACAATCAATCTATAATATCTGCCGCCGGCTTCTGTAAGAAAATCTACCGATAATTTTGAATCTAATCTTTGAAAAATGGTTGCAAAAACTGCATAATGATAAGATCTGAATAAGCCAGCCAGATCTTTTATTGGCGATTGCTTAACCTTTCGATCCCGAATTGTGCTTTCGGGTTCACCTTCAAAATCGAGAATGCAAAAATCATCTCCGGTAAGCAGTACTTGCCCAAGGTGATAATCTCCATGAATTCTAATCCTGCACGAGTTTAACTGAAGTTCATCAAAATCAAGAATACGATCTTTAATTTCATCTTTGCTCTCCAAAAATGCCTCAGCATATTCTCTGGCCGCTCCCTTTAGTTTATTTACATTTTGATCAACCATGCTAAACCTGTAATCAAGCATGTACATAATCCGATTGAATAGCCAAACCTTATAATCACTCGTAAATTCTTCAGGCAGGAAATTTCGGTCAGATTTATCTGAAAACAATGCTATATGCATTTCTGCAGTCCGTACAGCCAACTTTCTTACTTTTTCAAGCATAGAATCGCCTACGAGCTTTTTGTAAAAGTCTGGCACTTCTTCTATGGAAATAGGCTTGTAAAGCTCGAGCTTAGGAAGATCTTCTATTTGGAGTTTTAACTCTTCTACCTTCTTAAAAAACTGGGTGATTTCGTCCAGCGTGTCATTCCATGCTTCTCCCTGGTTCTCAACTTTTTCCTGCATTAAACCAATAGAAACTTTGTAGTGCTCACCCCGAACCCATTCTATGGATCCAGCGTAGTTCGGAGAATACTCAAATCCCGCGCGTTCACTTAGAAAATTAGTAAGCTCAACATCCGGATTGTTATCTCTGAATATTTTGCGATAAATCTTCAGATAATAATTGTCGTCATAAACAATGGTGGAATTGCTCTGCTCCAGATTAAGCACCCTTGATTTAATTCTATCTGGCCTTAGACCTTTAAGTACTTTTCCTTTGGAAAAGATTAATTGTCCGGAATCCAGTTTCAGCTTTTTAGAATTCGTAATGTTCTTGAAAATGCTATTTCTAAACTTGATGGTATAAATGGCATCTACCAGAAATCCGCGGTCATTTCCACTCTCATCTTCTAACTTACAAATCGGTCTTGCACCTTCTTCCAGATCCTTGGTCTGAGATACAGGCAAAAGGTATGTTTCTGTATTAGATGTTTGAAAAACAATCTCAACAAAGACCAGATAAACGGATTCTTTTGGTGATAGTGGATAAGCTTCATTGTGGTCGATATTAAACCGCTTAATATTAGACGATTTAGCTCCAAACCAGCGCATCTGCTGCAGATACTTGGGAAGCACATCAGACTCAAGTACAGAGTAAGCCGGATGCTCTTCATCAAAAATATCCTTCCACGATTTATTTATTTGAACCGTTTGCATGCTTCTATTTGATAATTTGAAAACAGTGAAAAGGCAAACCGTGCGGGTTGAGTTCTATATAATTCCACGGGCCTTTCCACTCATACGATGACTGCGTAACCAGATCTTTTACAGTATACGAAGTGTCTGGATCAATATTCAAATCATTTAATGGAACTTCTACCCAGCCCCCTTGCTTGTAATAAGGATCTAGATTTACAGCAAAGAGCATATAATCACCCTTATCTTTATTTGCTTTAAAATAGGCAATAATCTGGTCGTTTTCAATGGAACAAAGCTTGGCGTTAAAGGTATCCTGCAATGCAGGATGTTCCCTCCTAATCTGATTTACAAGCTTTATTACCTGTTTTAGCTTCGTATCAATTTCCCAGTTGTGATTCTCTATTTGATACTTTTCTGAATTCCAATACTCTTCCTTACCGGGTACGGATTGGTAGACCATATTTTCAAATACCGGGCCGTACATGCCGTAGTTTGAAGACAGTGTCGCAGCCAGGAAGAAACGAGATAGATAAGATGCTTCATTGGGTTGTTGAAGCTCAAAAGGAAGGATATCTGGAGTATTGGGCCAAAAATTAGGCCTGAAGAAGTCTCTGCTTTTTGTTTGAAGCTCATTTATGTATTCAGACAGCTCGTGTTTATCATTTCTCCAGGTAAAGTATGTATAGCTCTGTGTAAATCCCACTTTGGCCAATTGATGCATGACTTTTGGCCGCGTAAATGCTTCTGAAAGAAAAATAACGTCCGGATGCTTTGAATGGATTTCTGAAATAAGCCACTCCCAAAACCTGTATGGCTTGGTATGTGGATTATCCACCCTAAATATTTTAACGCCTTGTTTTATCCAGAACAAGGGGATACTCAACAATTCTTTCCAAAGATTTTCCCAATCATCACATTCAAAATTTATGGGTAAAATATCCTGGTATTTTTTTGGTGGATTCTCTGCATATTGAACAGTTCCATCTGGCCTCCATTTAAACCATTGCGGATGGTCTTTAACGTAAGGGTGATCTGGAGCGCATTGAATGGCAAAATCCATAGCTATCTCCATATCGAGTTTATTTGCTTTTTCAGAAAACCTCTTGAGATCTTCAACCGTACCCAAGTCTGGATGAACGTCTTTGTGACCACCGTGTTTTGAACCAATAGCCCAGGGAGAGCCGACGTCATCTTTATTCGATTTAGTCGCGTTGTTCTTTCCCTTTCGGTGATCGAAACCAATAGGGTGGATAGGTGGCAGATAGATGACATCGAAGCCCATATCCTTCACGTAATCCAGCCGCTTGGCTGCATCTTTCAATGTGCTATGTCCATCTCCTTTTCCTGAGCTCCTTGGAAAAAATTCATACCAGGAGCTAAAACCCCCTCGGTCGCGATCAATCCATAAATTGAAATCATTGGTTCTGGTTGAAAATGTTTTGAATGGGTATTTTCTGAATAGAGTTTCCAGCTCTTCACTCTGGGCTAAACCAAGTGCTTCCGTGTACTTCTTTTTATTCTGAAAGGTCGACGCGCAATCTTTTACAAACTTTTTCTCCGTTCCGGTTAGACTTTCTAGCGGCTTAAGGTATTGAAGCCCATCGAGGAGTTCTACTTCTACGTTTTGCCCCCCTTTTACCTTTCTCCTTAACTCGTGCTGCCAATTCAATGCATAATCTACCCAAGCTTCAAGATAATAGGTATACATCCCTTCTTTCTCCGGAATCAAGTCAACTTGCCATCTATCGTTTACAATATGCGCCAGCGGAGTATTCTTCCACTTTTTCTCTGATTTATGCTTATAGAAGAGCCAGGAATTAACTACGTCGTGACCATCTGCAAAAACATCAGCTTCTATGGATAACTTTTCATTCTTAACGCGCTTTACAGCATGTTTGCCGCTAGAAACTAAAGGAGAAATATTTTCAATTACGGCGCGATTGCGCTTTTCATTCATACTAATTGTGTTTGTAACACTTTGGAGAGCTAAAATAGGAAAATAGGCGATGCACATATTACTTCTCTTTAAGCTTCTTTATTATGTCTAGTTTTGCGCAGTGAACTTAATAACCGGAGGTACGGGTATAGTGGGGTCAAGGCTCGCCTTTGACCTTGTAAAAAAAGGTGGTTCAGTTCGTTGCACGAAAAGAAACGGCAGCGATAAGAGTTTTATCAGGGAAATTTTTAGGTTTTACGACTTGGAAAAAGGTGAAGACCTGTTTCAAAAAATTGAGTGGATTGATGCAGATCTTCTCGATATTTATCAATTGGAAAAGGCTCTGGATGGCATAGCAAATGTTTATCATACAGCTGCTCTGGTTTCCTACCATAAAAAAGACCGGAAAAATCTGCTAGAAACGAATGTTCAGGGAACGGCAAACTTGGTCAATGTTTGCATAGGTGCTGGAATCAAATCTTTTTGTCATCTGAGTTCAGTGGCTGCACTCGGCAGGCCAAACGATTCTGGATTTACAGATGAAACAACAAAATGGAATAAAGCGAAAATTCGCTCTAATTATTCTCTTTCCAAGTATTTATCAGAAAAGGAAGTTTGGCGGGGGAATGGCGAAGGGCTAAAGGTTACAATTGTAAATCCCAGTGTGATTCTCGGCCCGGCAAAAATTCATCAAAGCAGTGGCTCTTTAATGCATCTGCTGAAGAAAGGAGTATCTTACTATCCACCCGGAACAACCGGTTTTGTAGATGTTCGAGATGTGAGTAAAGTGAGCATTGCTCTTACAGAACAAGAAATTTACAGCGAACGATTCATAGTGAACTCCGAAAATCTCTCATACCATAACTTATTGAAGGTAGCCGCAGAAATCTACGGAAATAAAGCACCGAAATTTAAGGTAGGTAAGTTTAGTTTGGAATTAGCGCGACTTGCGGATGCAGTACGAAGCTCTCTGAATGGTAATCCAGCCAAAATAACTTCTGAAACTGTGAAAAGTGCAGTGCAGGCAAATCTATTTTCAAGCGATAAGATCCGATCTAAGATCGGAGTAGAATTTATACCAGTAAAAGATTCCCTAAAATATTACGCTAGTTTTTTTGAGAAGCTTGCTTAATGCTATCAGCTCTGGCTTTGCGTTCATTACTGAATTTCTGCTTCACCTCCGCATCTAATTTACTGAGACTGTCCAGCACCTGCTCGTATATTTTCTCCATCTTATCCGGGCGGTTCAAATAATAATCATAGCTCTCTTCAAACCTTTCTTTAGTGATATTGTGCTTTTCAAAGATTTGATTATAAGCTCCTTTTACGCCCTTATCTGGCGTAATAATATCTACTCCCTGAGCTCGCATGCCTTCTGTAATTTGAACATCTATCATGACAGCCGTGAACTTTTCCGGCTCCAGCACATTTTCGGGGCGTTCATCCTCCTTCTGCGATGAGCAGGATAGCGTCACACAAATTATTATGAAAAAGAATTGAATTTTCATTACCTGTTAAACGTCAAGCGTTCACCCCTTACGGTATTATTTACTTTTCCATCTGAATATGCCAAAACACCATTCACAAAAGTATGAGCAACAGCTGATTTAAAGGTGTGTCCTTCAAAAGGACTCCATCCACATTTGTAGAGAATATTACTCTTTTGCACTTCTGTTTTCGCATTCAGATCAACCAGTACTAAGTCTGCCGCATAGCCTTCTCTAATGAATCCTCTGTTATGAATGTCAAATAACTCGGCTACCCGGTGGCTCGTTTTCTCAACAATTTTCTCCAGGCTAAATACACCATCTTTATACATGTCAATCAGAGCTAGAAGGGCATGTTGTACCAATGGGCCTCCCGATGGGGCCTTGAAATACTTGTTCTTTTTCTCTTCAATGGTGTGGGGCGCATGATCAGTAGCGATAACGTCTATTCTATTGTCATTAACCGCCCGCCTTATTTCTTCCCGGTCAACAGCTGATTTTACCGCCGGATTCCATTTAATAAAAGCTCCTTTACTCTTGTAGTCATCATCGGTGAACCACATATGGTGTATACAGGCTTCAGATGTTATTTTCTTTTCAGCTAAGGGTATATCGTTTCTAAATAGATTTGTTTCTCTTGCAGTTGAAATATGGAGAATATGCAGACGCGAATTGTATTTAGCCGCTAATTCTACAGCCATAGAGCTACTTCTATAGCAGGCTTCGGCAGAACGAATTACCGGATGCATTTCCATGGGAACATCTTCGCCATACTTCTCTTTATACCGCTGGGTATTGGCTCTGATTGTATTCTCATCTTCACAATGGGTAGCTACCAGCGTAGGGCTTTCTTTAAAAATAGCTTCTAAGGTCGATCGTTCGTCAACAAGCATATTACCGGTGGAAGAGCCCATAAATACTTTAACTCCACAAACTTTTTTTGGATCAGTTTTTAGGACCTCCTGAATATTGTCATTTGAAGCCCCCATGAAAAAAGAGTAATTGGCAGCACTCACTTCTGCAGCTCTATCGTATTTGTCTTGCAAAAGCTCTTGTGTAAGTGCATTGGGAATAGTATTAGGCATTTCCATAAAAGAAGTAATACCACCGGCAACAGCGGCCTGACTTTCTGTTCTCAAATCGGCTTTATGGGTGAGGCCAGGCTCTCTGAAATGAACCTGATCGTCAATAAAACCCGGTAAGAGATAAAGCCCTTTTGCCAGAACCTTTTCTTCATTGGGTTCATCTACCAGATCAAGACCTATTTCCTGAATGGTTCCATTTTTAATTCGCAGGTCTGATTCAAATATTTTCCCTTCGTTTACTATCGATGCCCCTTTAATCAAATAATTTCCCATATCAACTGAATCTCATTCTAATTACGCCCTTGAGAGCCTCATTAAAAATGTCCATGCTCATTTTGCTTTGACCAACAATTCTATCCCTAAAGGTAATGGGCACTTCAACAATTTTAAAACCCGCCTTTTTTGCCTTGTATTTCATTTCTATTTGAAAGGCGTAGCCAATAAACTCTATGCCATCAAGATCAATTTTCTCTAATACTCGACGGTTATAGCATACAAAGCCCGCAGTTGTATCTCTAACATTTAACCAAAGAACAGTTCTCACATAGAGCGAAGCAAAAAATGAAATAAGTATGCGAAGGAGGGGCCAGTTTTCCACTTTACCCCCTTTTACATATCTGCTTCCAACACTTAAGTCTGCTCCATTTTCACAGGCCGAAATCAAACGAGGCAGATCATTGGGGTCGTGAGAAAAATCAGCATCCATCTCCACAATGTACTCATACCCTTTTTCAAGGCAGTACTTAAATCCGGCAATATATGCCGTACCCAAACCTAGTTTACCTTTGCGCTCTAAAATATAAACGCGATTTGGAAATTCTCCCATCATTTCCTTTACGATATCTGCCGTTCCATCTGGAGAATTATCATCTACAACTAAAATGTCTATTTCTTTATCAAGACCCAAAACAGCCTCGATAACTCTCTTAATATTCCCCTTTTCGTTGTAGGTGGGGATAATGACTATGCTTCTCTGGTTTTTCAAAATCCGGGCTAAGATAGTTCAAGATAACTATCCAGTCTAATAGACGATCTACCAACCCGGTTTTATTAGAAAATTTAACGTAAAGTTTAGATGTAAAAAGAAAAGAGCTAACCGAAGTCAGCTCTTTTCACCTTAATCACCAATTAAACCTTATTAATGAAATCCGGCTATATGTACGGCAGGGTATTTCATTTGGTTACAAATTTTTTTACTTCGTCGTAGAATGCTTCAGGAACTTCTGCATGAATCCAGTGCCCAGCTTGCAATTCGGTAAATTCAGCATTTTCAAAAATACTCCTTATTTGATGCTTATCTCCATCTTTAATGTAATCTGATTTAGAACCATAAATAAAAAGTGCAGGCACAGCTGCTGATTGTTTCGGTAAGGGAGCCAGTATATTGTCCATTTCTTCTTCGATTACCGTGTAATTCACCCGCCAACCAAACTCGCTTTTACCTTTTCTGAACAAATTTTTTAAAATAAACTGACGCACCCCGAATTCAGGTATTAGCCCAGCTACTTCCCGATCCGCATCTTTTCTAGATTCAATTGCCTTTAAATTCAACTTTTTAAATGCTTCCAGAATTTTTTCGTGATGAGAAGGATAGGCTTTAACTCCCATATCTACAGAGATGATTTTTTCTACCTTCTCCGGAAACAGTTGCGCAAAGCGCATGGTGGTTTTACCTCCCATAGAGTGTCCGATTATAATAGCTTTCTCAATATTGTGGTCTGTTACAAAGTCTTTCAGATCTCGAGCCATCACGTCATAATTAAAGACATCGCTGTGTGGAGACCTCCCGTGGTTTCGCTGATCAACCAGATACACTTTAAAATTCTCTGCAAATCTTTTACCCAGTGTTTGCCAATTATCTGATGAACCAAATAGTCCATGCAGAATAATCATGGGTTGACCTGAACCAAATTCCTTAAATGCTAATTTCATCTCAATTCTCTTAAATACATTTTAATTGTGTTTTCGAGCCCGAGGTAGATCGAGTCGCATACAAGGGCGTGACCGATAGAAACTTCTTCGAGCTCTGGGATATTCTGATAAAAATATCTGAGATTTACTAAATCAAGATCGTGGCCTGCATTGAGCTTAAGTCCATTTTCACGTGCAGCTTGTGCTGCTCTCTGGTAGGGTTTAATTGCTGCTTCAGGGTTTTTAGCATATCCACTTGCATAAGCTTCAGTATACAACTCTACCCTATTTGCACCCGTTTGGCCAGCTGCTGCTGCTAAGTCTTCATCGGGATCTACAAAAATACTTACGCGTACGCCGTGTTCTTTTATCTTTCCAATTACATCTTGCAGAAAACTGAGCTTTTTCCTGGTATCCCAACCTGCATTTGAAGTTAAAACATCTGGAGGATCGGGAACCAAAGTGGCTTGCTCGGGTTTCACTTCAGCTATAAACCTGAGAAATCGTTCGTCTGGATACCCTTCAATATTGTATTCAGTAGTGATAAGTGGTTTAAGATTGTATACATCTTCAGTTGTGATATGTCTTTGATCAGGACGCGGGTGAATGGTTATACCCTGGGCACCAAATTGCTGGCAATCGCGAGCCACTTTTAAAAGGTCCGGATTATTTCCTCCACGCGCGTTGCGAAGCGTGGCAAACTTGTTAATATTGACGCTTAGTTTTGTCATTTTATTCTGAGTATATTTCGCTCTTTAGAAGGGCAAAAGTAAAGCGAATAAAGAATCTAATTGTTTTAAATCTTTTCAATTCAATATGCGTGCAGGCGATCTTATAAGCGATGAAGTTCCAACACTGGATGGCTCAGACAATGCCCTCTTTGCCATGCAACTTCTTGATGAGTACAAAATGACTCATCTTCCCGTTGTTTCGGGAAACAACTTTTTGGGACTTATTTCAGATTCTGCTGTGCTCGAAATTGAAAACCCGGAAGATCCGTTAAAAAATTCAGTTAAGACCCTTCAACAAGTATTTGTCCGCGGTGACCAACACGCTTATGACATTGTAAAGGTAGCCGCTCAATTTAAGTTAAGTGCAGTTCCCATTCTGAATGAAGAGCATCAGTACATGGGTGTAGTAAGCATTTACTGCCTAATAAGGGAGTTGGCAAATCTAGCGGCCATGAAAGAACCCGGGGGAATCATTGTTTTAAAAATTAACCGAACTGATTACTCGCTATCTGAAGTAGCGCAAATCGTAGAAAGCAATGACGCCAGCATACTGAGTGCAAATTTGACCTCCAGGCCTGATTCTACCAGTATGGAGTTGACCTTAAAGATTAATCGCGATAATATGGACGGTATAATTCAAACCTTCGTCCGTTACGATTACAAAGTTTTCGCTTCCTACCATCAGTCTTCTTACGACGATATGTTGCAAGACAGATATGATGAACTTATGCGCTACCTAAAAATCTAATCATTCCATGCGCATATTTCTAACTGCGCTAGCATTCACAATTGCGTCAATTGCTTACAGCCAGGTTCACGTTGATCAAATTCAACTGGATACACTTGGCAAGAAGGTGATAAGCGATATCATTATAGAAGGCAATAAGGTAACCAAGGCCAGAATTATTCTGAGAGAAAGTACCTTGCAAACTGGCGACTCACTTTACTGGGGAAACCTGAAGGCGGGAATGATTCAAACGCAGCGAAACGTAATGAATCTGGAATTATTCAATTTTGTTGAAGTCCAGCCTATTCAAATAAATAACAGCGAAGTTATTGTACTCATAACCGTTCAGGAACGCTGGTATATTTATCCGGTACCCATATTAGAAATAGCGCAAACCAATTTTAATACCTGGTGGGAGACGAAAGAGATCAGATGGCTGAATTACGGAGTTTCACTCAAACACTTCAACTTCCGGGGTCTCAATCAGAAAATTGCACTTACTGCACGGTTTGGTTATACAAAACAGTTCAGTGGATCGTATACCATACCAAACCTGAATAAAAAACAAACACTTGGGCTCTACCTGAGTGCCGGGTATTTTGAAAACGATCAAATCGTATTCAACACCTTTGATAATGAGAGACAATTTTATAGAAATGACCGGGAAAAGGCCAGAAAACTCTATCAATACAAAGTAGGCCTGAGCTATCGTGAAGATATCTTTCTAAGTCACTATTTCGAAATGTCTTATCTAGATGCCTTCGTAAGAGATTCGGTGGTATCACTACAAGCCGATTATTTTATTACTCCTGAAACAAGGATGCAGTTTTTAAGAGCGTCTTATGTAGTCAATTACGACATGCGCGATTACAAACGCTATCCCCTTAATGGCTTTATGTTATACGGCCTTCTCCAACAAGATGGGCTCGGCTTGGTAAATAGAGATGGGCTCGGCGTTTTTACTTCGGTTTTGGGCTACAATCATCACTACAAATTAAGAGATAGACTCTATGCCGCATATTCTCTTCGCGGAAAAGTAAACTGGACTGACCCACCTTACTTCCTTACAAGAGGCCTTGGATACAGCCACTTCGTAAGAGGGTACGAATTAAACGTTATTGACGGCACAAGCTATGGGCTCGTAAGAACCCAAATGAAATACGAAATATTGAAACCCAAGTCCATTCAACTTCCTCTTGTTCCCACGGAGAAATTTAGCCGAACATTCGTTGCCCTCTACGGTAATGTGTTTTTCGATGTTGGCTATGTAGATGGACCTGACTTCAGAGACAGGAATTCGTACGTTAATAAGTACATTTACAGCGTAGGTGTTGGAATTGACCTGGTAACTTATTACGATAAAGTAATGAGAATTGAAGGCTCAATTAATGCCGAAGGGCGAACTGCCATCTACGTGCATTTTAAACAAGCCTTTTGATGAAAATAGCGCTGTACGGAAAACCCTATCTCAATTCTCTGAATCAGAATATTGAACCCATAATTGAAGCTGTTAGAAAAGCCGGGCTAGAGTTGGAAGTTTATGAAAAATACTTTCGATTTCTGAAATCTGAGAATTTGATAAAAGATGACTTTGCTACATTCAACCGAAAGGATGTAAGCATTGACCAATACGCTTGCCTAGTAAGTATTGGAGGAGATGGAACATTGTTGGATACAGTCACAATAGTTGGAGATTCCGGAGTTCCGGTGGTAGGGATAAATGCCGGAAGATTGGGATTCATTTCTAGCATAAGCGTTGAAGAAATTGAACCGGTACTGAAATCTGTGGTAGAAGAAAACTTCATTTGCGATGAGCGCAGTTTATTGAGCGTAGAGACAAAAAACAAGCTCTATGGCGATTTCAATTATGCGCTGAACGAACTCACCGTTCATAAAAAGGATACAGCTTCCATGATTAAAATCAACGCTTTTCTGGATGATGAGTTTCTCAACGCTTATTGGGCAGACGGCCTGATTATTAGCTCACCCACAGGCTCAACCGCATACAACATGAGCTGCGGCGGTCCGATCGTATTACCCGGAAGTGAAAACTTTGTTATCACTCCCATCGCACCCCATAATTTAAATGTTAGACCCGCTGTAGTTTCTAACGATTCAAAAATTAGGCTGACAGTGGAGGGTAGAAGTGACGAATATTTAATAGCTCTTGATAGCCGGACAGAAACAATACATCGAAATGAAGAAGTAATTATTTCCAAAGCCCCCTTCACCTTCAAGTTAATAAAGCCAGAATCCCATTCTTTTATATCAACCATGAGGAATAAGTTAGGTTGGGGCCTCGATAAGCGCAATTAAATCAGATATACACTACCTTTGTAACGGTTTCAAGGCACAATAAATTGGATTGTTTTACGCTTTTACTGAAGTGAATCGATTAATAACCATAGCGTTTCTGTTTTGGTCAGGTTTAGCCGTGGCCCAATACCACTCCATTGGAGGCATGGTTGGAACTTCATACTACGTCGGAGACATCAGTCCGGCATTGAGTATACCCAACGAGTTTAATGTAGGTGGTGGCCTGATCTACCGCTACAATTTTAACGACCGCATTGCCTTTAAAGCGAATGTTCTTTACGGACGAGTTTATGCTCATGACAAAGACGTTGATAATGACTGGCAGGCGAATAGAAACTTACATTTCAGATCGGATATTTTCGAGTTTGGTGGGCAGATTGAAATTAACTTTCTGACGTACGAAATAGGCGACAAGACCAGGCCTTCTACACCCTATTTATTCATGGGTATATCCATTTTCAGATTTAATCCCGAAGCTGAATTCAACGACCGGTGGGTAGAACTTCAACCTCTGGGAACAGAAGGTCAGGGAATTGAAGGCTTCGAAGATCGATATTCGCTTACATCCATAAGCATTCCTTTGGGAATTGGTTATAAGTTTAATATCTGGAAAAACCTGGGTGGTGCCGTTGAGTGGGGTATTCGCAGAACTTTTACAGACTACCTTGACGATGTGAGCACAACCTACGTAGATAACGACGTTTTAATTGAAGGAAATGGCCCTCTATCAGCTGAGCTCGCTGACCGCAGCCTTAACCCCTTAGGTCCAGATGGAACAAATGCAGGTTATCAACGTGGCGAAACTCTAACAAATGATTGGTACGTTATGGCGGGTGTTATGTTAATGTATAAAATTGGTAAGCCACGCATAAAGTGCCCCGGAGCATTTAATTAATAATGCTTTTCGCGGTTTGACCTAAAATTCTGACCTTTGCGTGCATTTTTTTAATGAGCTATAAAAGCAAAATAGATACGAAGCGTGTTCCCAAGCACGTTGCCATCATAATGGATGGGAATGGACGCTGGGCAAAAAACCAGGGCGAGATGCGGGTTTTTGGCCATCTTAATGGTGTAAACAGCGTTAGAGAATCGCTCACCGCTGCCAGTGAAGTGGGGGTGAAGTATCTCACGCTTTATGCGTTTAGCACTGAAAACTGGGACAGGCCTATTGAAGAGGTATCTGCCTTGATGGATCTCCTTGTCCAAACCATCGTGAAAGAAATTGAAGGTTTACAGGAAAATGAAGTGAGGCTGGAAGCAATAGGAGATATAAACCTACTTCCAGCCAAATGCAAGAAAGCCCTCTTAAAAGCAATTGATAAAACTAAAAACAATACCCGCATAACACTCGTGCTCGCCTTGAGCTACAGTTCGAGGTGGGAAATCACAAGAGCTGTGAAATCCATAGCTCAAGATGTTAAAAAGGGCCAATTGCAACCCGAAGAGATAGACCAAAAAACAATCAATCAATATCTTGAAACCCGAAACTATCCAGATCCGGAATTGCTGATCAGAACCAGCGGAGAAAAAAGAATTAGCAACTTCTTACTCTGGCAAATTGCCTACAGTGAGTTGTATTTTACTGAAACGCTTTGGCCAGACTTTAAGAAAGAAGACTTTTTTGAAGCTGTCTACACATTTCAAAATCGAGAACGAAGATTTGGCAAGATTAGTGAACAAATTACGGTTTAGATCGCTCCTTTTAATTGGCCTGATTGCGCTCATTAGCCATTCTTCCTTCGCACAGGTTGGTATAGGCGATTTCACGCCTAGCTACACGAGTCCGAGAGAGTTTACAATTGGTGGTATTACGGTTACCGGAGCCAGGAATTTTGACGAGCAGGCCATTATTTTATTCTCGGGATTAAGTGTAGGCCAAAAAATAACTATTCCAGGGGAAGAAATATCGAAGGCAATAAAAAACCTCTGGAAACAAAAGCTTTTTGACAATATAAAAGTGAATCTTTCCGAAATACGAGGCAACGAAGTATTTCTTACTATACAACTCATTGAACGAGCTCGTTTGTCTCGATTTAAATTTCAAGGAGTTTCAAAGGGTGAAGCGGAAAACTTAAGAGAAAAAATTAACCTGATCAGGGGTACTATCGTCAATGAAAATCTCCTTACAAATACTTCTAATATCATTCGCAAACATTTTCAGGAAAAAGGATACCTGGATTGTAAAGTAGAAATAACGGAGCACCCCGATACCCTTGTTGCCAATTCAGAATACCTCATAATTGATGTAGAAAAAAAGAGCAAAGTCAAAATTGGCAATCTCGATTTCTATGGAAATGAAGAGATTGTAGATAAAAAACTAGCAAAAGCGCTAAAAAAGACCAAGGAAAAAAACTTCTTGAGAATTTTTAAACGAAGTAAATTCGTAAGACCCGTCTACGAAAAAGAGTTGAGCAATATTGTAGAAAAATACAACGCAAAAGGATATAGAAACGCAAAGGTTTTACGCGATAGTATTTATCGAAACCCAGATGGTACAGTTGGTATAGACGTATACCTGCGAGAAGGTAATCAGTTCTATTTTGGAGATGTTAACTGGGTTGGTAACACCAAGTATTCGAGTAAAAAATTAAGTGGTGTTCTCGGAATTGCCAAAGGAGAAATTTACGATCGTACGCGTTTTGAATCCAGGCTTTTCATGAACCCCAATGGTGGAGATGTGAGCTCGCTCTATCTCGATGATGGTTATTTGGCTTTTCAAGCTATTCCCGTAGAAAGCAAAATAAGTGGAGACACAATAGACCTTCAGATAAGAATATATGAAGGCCGTCAATATCGTGTTAATCGCGTAATTGTAAGGGGTAATACCAAAACAAACGATCGGGTAATCAGACGAGAAATTCGAACCAAACCCGGAGATCTTTTCAGCAGATCTGACATTATTAGGACACAGAGAGAACTTGCGCAGCTGGGATATTTTGATCCGGAAGCATTTGAAATAAATCCCGTTCAGAACGACCAGGACGGTACAGTAGATATCGTTTACACGGTTGCTGAACGACCTTCAGATCAAATTGAATTGTCTGGTGGTTGGGGTGCAGGAACAATCGTGGGTACCCTGGGCGTATCTTTTACGAACTTCTCCATGCGAAACTTCTTTAAGAAGGGCGCCTGGAACCCATTGCCATCAGGCGATGGTCAACGGCTTTCTGTTAGAGCTCAGTCTAATGGCCGTTTCTTTCAATCCTATAATATGTCCTTTACCGAGCCCTGGTTAGGTGGGAAGAAACCAAATGCCTTCACGGTTGGCTTACAACATTCTGTACAGACAAATGGCGTTACGAAAAAAGAAGCTCGCGAAACAGATCTCCAAAGACAAGCCCTATATATTACCGGGGGAAATATAAGTTTGGGAAAAAGAATAGGTTGGCCAGATGACTACTTCAACATCCTTATGGGTTTTAGCTATTTATTTTATGATATAAATAACTACACAAGCGCTTCCAGAACAGGTATTTTCGCATTAACAGATGGTGTTTCCAGTAATGCAGCGTTTATCTTTAATATTTCCAGAAATTCAGTTTTCGACCCTATCTATCCGAGATACGGTAGTAATGTTAGATTAAATCTCAAATTTACACTTCCCTACTCTGCCTGGGATGGGATAGACTACACCGCAGATATTACAGACCAGGCTCGTTACCGTTGGGCAGAATACTACAAATGGAAACTGGTGGCAGAGTGGTACAATGAATTAGCACCGAAGCTCGTATTACTCGCCCGAAGTGGTTTTGGGTATCTCGGATCATACAATAGAGACAAAGGAATTTCACCCTTTGAACGATTCTATTTGGGTGGTTCTGCTTTATCTGGCTTTGCTCTTGACGGAAGAGAGATCATTGGGCTGAGGGGTTACGACGACTTGAGTTTATCTCCTATTGATGGCTCCAATATAATTGTGAAACAAACTTTAGAGCTCAGATACCTCATATCACCAAATCCATCTGCCACAATATTTGCGCTTACTTTTTTGGAAGCGGGTAACACATACAATGGAATACAAAACTTTGACCCTTTCCGGATGTACCGCTCCGGTGGAGTTGGTTTAAGGATTTTCCTTCCGATGTTCGGGCTAATGGGTCTGGATTATGGATGGAGATTTGACGACGTGCCTGGAAGACCAAGTATGGCCAGAAGTCAGTTCCACTTTACCATTGGCATGAATCTTGGAGAACTATAAAAAAACTGTAATTTCGCAAACCCTTTTATGAGCACTATGATTCGTATAAAAAAGCTCGCTTTAATAGTAGTTATCTCAGTTATTTCAACTAGCGCTTTCGCTCAGCGATACGCCTATGTTGATACTGAATATATTTTAACTAATCTTCAGGCATATGAAGATGCGCAGAAGGAATTAAATCGCATTTCTGATCAGTGGCAAAAAGAAATTGAGCAGCGCTACGAATCTATTGACAGACTTTACAAAGCATATCAGGCAGAAAAAGTACTTCTTACCGAAGAAATGAAAAAAGAGAGAGAAGATGAAATTGTGCGTAAGGAGCAAGAAGCTAAAGAGCTACAGCGCCAAAGATTTGGTGTAGATGGTGATTTATTCAAAAGACGCCAAGAACTTATTCAACCCATTCAGGATGACGTATATAACGCCATTAAAGAAGTTGCTCAGGGAGGTGGGTTCTCTGTGATGTTTGATAAGGCAAATCAATCAAATATTTTATATGCAGATCCGCGCTACGATAAAAGTGATCGGGTTCTTTCTCGACTTGGCGTGAGTGCCAAAGATCGCGAAGCCAATGACGACGATAGTGGCACGGATTCTGATTCAGGTAACAATCAAAACTCAAATCCCAACCAGCGCAATAATTCTGGTGGGGATATGAAGAGAAAATAATTTAATCACACAACAATTTAAATTAAGAAATGAAGAAGCTGATAGTACTATCTATTCTTGCACTTGGAGTAATGACTCAATCGTTTGCTCAGAAATTCGGACACGCCAATTTTGAGGAGATTGTAAGCATGTTACCAGAACGCGCAAAGGCCGAAAAAGAAGTTCAAGACCTTCAGCAAACTTTAGAGGGAAGGCTCAGTTCTATGTACGAAACTTACCAGACTAAAGCGGCCGAATTTCAAACAGACACGATAAGTCAGGCAGTACGTGCAAGTTTACAACAAGAGCTGCAAGACCTCGAAAGAAGAATTCAAGAATTTCAGCAGACTGCTTCTACAGAAATTCAAACGAAGCAAAATGAATTAATGTCAGTAATGTTTGAGAAAGTTAGGACTGCCGCGACGGAAGTTGGCAAAGCAAACGAATACACTTACATATTTGACAGCTCTCCAAGTTCGGGGGTTTTACTTTATGCCGGAGGAGAAGATGTAACTCCTATGATCAAAACGCAATTAGGAATTTAGTCATAGAGTACTCATAAGTCTTAAAACATCCCTATTTTGGGATGTTTTTTTATGCAAACTGGTTTAGACAAAAGGCCCATTGGAATCTTTGACTCTGGAATAGGCGGGTTAACCGTCGCTTCTGCGGTAAACAAGACTCTACCCAATGAAAAGCTATTGTATTTTGGAGATACAGCTCACTTGCCCTATGGAGAGAAGTCATCATCTTCTATAAGAAGTTTTTCAGCTGAGATTGCCCAGTTTCTGGTAAATCAGGGCTGCAAAGCAATAGTCATTGCGTGTAATTCGGCTTCTGCGGTAGCCACGAATACGGTTCGAAAGGTTGTTCCGGGTCATATTCCGGTTATCAATGTTATAGACCCAACTGTACAGTATGTTTCCAGAAGAGTTAAATCAGGTAAAGTTGGGGTCATTGCCACGAAGGCCACTGTGAATTCCAGAATTTACGCCAAGAGAATTACCCGGTCAAATGAAAACTTAAAAGTAAGCATGCTGGCTACTCCCTTGCTGGTTTCAATGATTGAAGAAGGCTTTTTTAATAATAATATCTCTCAGGCCATTATCAATTCCTACCTTGAAAAGAGCACCTTGAATAAGATTGAAGCGCTTATTTTAGGCTGCACTCATTTCCCACTGATTAAAA
>JGI12048J13642_10644558_pt1 | contig 19361 bp, 16 predicted proteins | sample ElkSlonscriptome_16_FD_13642 | JGI IMG/M metagenome (IMG submission 13642)
GAACTGAATACGTTTATATACACTGACCCAAATGACGTAGCGAATACCATTTGCTCAGAGTCTTCGCAAGCCGTATCTGTGACTTTCTACACGGAGAGCGATCCGGAATGCATAAGCTGTCTGGCAGAAAACCTTCTGCTAGAAGGCCCTCCTGAGATCTGTCCAGAAGAAACAACTGAAGTAGTGCTCTCAGAACCAAATATAATTCCCGATGGTGGTGGTGCCGGAATTAGGTTTAATAATGGCGAGGACATTAATATCACGCTATCCAGTGTAACTTTCCCTTATAGTTTTGATAACGACCTAAACGGTGTGCTTTCCGCAAATGACCTCGATCCTTTTGAAGGTGAGTTTGAGCTGAACACAATCGTTTATTCTGATCCCGGTGATGTTACAAATACCATTTGCTCAGAATCTGCAAATAACGTTTCAATAACCTTTTTAACAGAAAGTGATAGCCCTTGCTCTTTTGAGTGCAATGCAGGTGAGCTGGAACCAGATGATGGGAATACCCTCTGTCCCGGATTTTCTGCATCCATCTTGAATACGGAAGGGCTCAACGGTGTAGCTTTCCCCTCGGAAGGTGGCTATAGGCTGAGAGTAGAAATAGATGGGAGTACCTATTTCGTAGAAACCCTCGATCCACAATATGGCTTTGTAATAGACAATGATTTATTTGGTGTTGTTAGTGGGCAGGGAGATGATCCCCTGATTGGAATGGCTACCCTAACCGCCGAAACTTTTGAGGAAAGTGGAGATCCGGATGGGACCATTTGCGATACCAGTGAAGATTTGAGCTTTGAATTTCTGGCGGAAGACGATCCTGAGTGCGTTACATCTATAGCGGAATTTATGAGCAACTCTGGATGGGATATTTTCCCAAATCCTTCCAGCGAACGGGTGAATATTCAATTTGAAGGGACACAAGCTGGTAATCTACAAGTGCATTTAGTAGACTTACAGGGAAGGCTTATCAAATCACAAAACACTGCTGTTTCAACCGGAACAATCAATATCGAGCTCAATGTAAACGATGTTGCAGCCGGTTATTACCGAGTGGTTCTAAGCATGAATGGAAGTCAGGATTCTAAGGCGCTTGTTGTGGCGAGAGAATAACATCTAGCTCTATGCTACGCTTTGTTTTTTAATTCAGGTTTCACAATTGCTGTCAATTATGGTCAACCTATATCAGGGACGGACAACGTGCAGCTTGGAGCTTATGGCTTTAGGCTTGCCGCTCTAACTCCATTCACATCATTTAACTACATGAGCGGCAACCAATTCTCCTAAAAGCGTTTTACTTTTGACGCTATGATTTCTGAAGGTGTATTAAAATACGAAAACCGCGAAAAGCAATTGCGCTACGATCAGGCTTATTTAAGAATGGCCCGCGAGTGGAGTAAGCTATCGCATTGCCAGCGCAAACAAGTTGGAGCCATTATCGTAAAAAACGGAATGGTGATAAGCGACGGCTATAATGGAACCCCAACCGGTTTTGACAATTGCTGTGAAGATGAAGAAGGATCAACGCTCTGGTATGTTTTGCACGCCGAAGCCAATGCCATCTCAAAAGTTGCGCGGTCTACCAACAATGCACAGAATTCTACGTTGTATTTAACGCTATCACCTTGCAAAGACTGTAGTAAGATGATCTTGCAAGTAGGCATTCGCAGGGTTGTTTACGCCCAAATCTATAAAGATGGAACGGGCCTGGAACTACTGGAGGATGCTGGCATAGAAATTGAACATATTCCATTGGAGACTACATGAATCAAAATAGAAATAGCAATAAACTCATGATCTATTACCCGCTATTACTGGCGGGAATGTTGATTCTGGGAATTTACCTGGGGACGTATTTTAATGAAGGGAATCAAACCCGCTCGTTCTTCCCCACTAAAACGAGAAATTCTGCAGATAAGATTGGTCAGATTATCAATTTTATTGATCAGGAGTATGTTGATTCCGTTGCAAAGAACAGGCTCATAGATAAAGCTATAGGAGCCATTCTTGAAGATCTGGATCCGCATACGTATTATATTTCTGCTGAAGAGCTGGCGGCATATACGGAGCCTCTGGAAGGAAATTTTGACGGAATCGGTGTGGAATTTCTTATCCAGGATGATACAGTACGCGTCATTTCCGCTATAGAAGGCGGCCCGAGTGAAGAACTGGGTATTCAGGCTGGCGATAAGATTATTGCCGTAGAAGGAAAAACCATTGCCGGAGTAGATATCGGAAACGATGATGTTATTAAAAATTTAAAAGGACCAAGTGGTACGGAAGTAAATGTTACCATTTTGCGGGGTGATAAAGAAATTCCCTTTGCCATTACGCGTGGAACAATCCCCATTTATTCCGTAGTCACTTCACAAATGCTAGATCCAACCATTGGATTTATTAAGATTTCCCGATTTGCCCGAAATACTTACGAAGAGTTTATGGAGCATATGTCAGAGCTGGAAGCTCAGGGCATGGAAGAAGTAATTATAGACTTGCGAGGAAATGGAGGTGGTTTTCTCAACGCCGCAGTCCAACTTTCAGAAGAATTTCTTCAAAAGGATCAGCTTATTGTCTACACCCAGGGCAAGTCAAGTCCCAAGAAATCATATTACGCATCCAAACGAGGCGAATACGCTAAAATGCCCATGGCCGTGCTCATCAATCAGGGTTCCGCTTCGGCATCGGAGATTTTTGCAGGAGCTATTCAAGACAACGATCGTGGGACAATAATCGGTAGACGATCTTTTGGAAAAGGTTTGGTTCAAGAACACTTGAATTTACCCGATAATTCTGCACTTCGCCTAACCGTAGCGCGTTATTATACGCCAACGGGTAGAAGTATTCAGAAACCCTACGGTTCTGAAATAGACTACGAAGCAGATTATGAAATGCGATACGCCCATGGGGAGCTCATGAACGCAGATAGCATCAGTTTTCCCGATTCATTAAAATATACCACGCCTGGTGGTAGAATCGTTTATGGCGGTGGCGGAATTATGCCGGACGTTTTTGTAGGTGTAGACACGGTTGGCGCTTCGCAGTACCTAAGCGTAGTAAGTTACCAGGGATTGATAAACCGCTTTGGGTTTGACTATGCCGATTCAAACCGCGATGATCTTAGTGATTATGGTTCTTATCAAAATTTCAGAAGAGATTTCTCAGTAAGCGATGATGTGCTTGAGGACTTTGTAGCGTATTCGGATGTAAAAGGAGTTGAACCCGATTCACAGGGAATTGCGGCTTCAAAGGATGTTATTAAGCTAAGAATCAAGGCGTATATTGCCCGAAACATCTGGGGAAATGATGGGTACTACGCTATAATGAGCCAGGATGACAACGTATTGAAAGAAGCTCAATCGGCTCTTTCAAAAACAGCGAGTCTTTAACGAACGATAAACCAGTTATTCAATAAATTTTCCTTGTTGTATTTCATGCGTTTACCTGTGCTGTGATCTATAATGTCTTTTCCTGAAGCCAGCGCAATTCCATGACCAGCGGCTGTATCCCACTCCATTGTTGGTGCAAATCGGGGGTAAATATCTGCCGCACCTTCAGCTACCAGGCAAATTTTCAGGGAACTACCCATAGATACCAAGTTTAACTGGCCGTGTTCCTTTGTAAGCTCATTCAGGAAATCGGTAGTTTCCTGTGATGGATGCGATCTGCTTCCCACAGCTGTAAAAGGACGCGAATCTTCTTTTATTGGAATTTCTTTTCCATCCTCAATCCAATCATTCACTCCTCCAAGCGCTCCATTGAATTTAGCTATTTTAAAGGCTCCCTTTCCCTCAAGACCGAAATACAAGGTCTGCGTTACCGGAACGTAAATTACTCCCATTATTGGTTTTTGATCTTCAATCAAAGCAATGTTGACGGTAAACTCTCCATTTCTCTTTATAAACTCTTTCGTTCCATCCAAAGGGTCTACCATCCAGAACTTCTTCCAGGCTCTCCGTTCATTGTAGGGAATATCTCTACCTTCTTCACTTAAAATTGGCAAGTCAGACTCTTTGAGCTCTTCAACAATCTTTTTGTGAGCTCGCAGATCCGCTTCAGTTAGTGGAGTTTTGTCTGACTTTAGTTCCACTTCGAAGGAGGAACCGTAAACATCAATTATTTCAATTCCGGCTCTATAGGCTGCTAAAATGGCTTTTTCCAGATTCTTTAACATGAAATGTGTTGATTCTCTATGGTTTCAGGTGGTAAAAGTCGTACAATTCTTACTTTAGCCGGCCTAAAATGCGAGAGAAAGCTAGAAATATATTCACATTTCACGACAGGCTTATTCAACAAGCTGAAAAGGAGAAACTTCTGGGCCAAAAGGCAATTTGTATTTGGCTTACAGGTTTATCTGGGTCGGGAAAATCTACCATCGCTCAAATGGTTGAAGATCGCCTTCACCAGCTTGGCAAATTAACCATGTTTCTTGATGGTGATAATATTAGAGATGGATTAAATGCTAACCTGGGGTTCTCTGAAGAAGATAGAAAAGAAAATATAAGAAGGATTGCAGAAGTGAATAAGCTCTTCAATTCCAGCGGTGTAATTACAATCAACGCTTTTGTAAGTCCAACGAAAGAGATTCGGAAGATGGCGAGAGATATTATTGGTGATAGTTTTTTAGAAGTGTTTGTAGACACCCCACTTGAGCTCTGCGAAGAAAGGGACGTAAAGGGGCTCTATGCAAAGGCGCGAAAAGGTGAAATTGCGAATTTCACGGGAATTTCTGCGCCCTATGAGTCGCCCGAGGAGCCCGAAGTGCATTTGAAAACCGCCGATGTTGGTCCTGAAAAATCGGCAGATAGGGTATTTGAATTTATAAAAGATAAAATATAAGCGCTGTGGTTAAATCGTATAACTTGAGCCATATTAAGGAACTGGAAGCTGAGTCAATTTTTGTGATTCGCGAAGTGGCATCTCAATTTGAGAATCCGGTTATGCTTTTTTCTGGCGGAAAGGACTCCATTGTGATGTTTCATCTTGCCAGGAAAGCCTTTTATCCAGCACAAGTGCCATTCCCACTACTCCACATTGATACTGGACATAATTTTCCTGAAACCATTGAGTTCAGGGATCAATTAATGGAAAAAACCGGAGCCAGACTCGTAGTTGGCTCGGTTCAGGAAAGTATTGATCAGGGCAAAGTTTCAGAAGAGAAGGGCTATGATGCAAGCAGAAATGCATTGCAAACAGTTACTCTACTTGAAGCCTTAGAAGCCGGGAAATTTGACGCCGCCATGGGGGGTGGTAGAAGAGACGAAGAAAAAGCGCGTGCAAAAGAGCGCTTTTTTAGTCACCGGGATGAGTTTGGTCAGTGGGATCCAAAAAATCAAAGGCCTGAACTGTGGAACTTATTTAATGGCAAAAAAGCCATAGGAGAGCATTTTAGGGTTTTTCCAATATCTAACTGGACCGAAATGGACATCTGGCAATATATTCTCCATGAAGACATCGAAATTCCCGCGCTATACCTCAGCCACAAAAGAAGAGTCTTTGAGAGAGACGGTGTTTTGCTGGCCGATTCTGACTTTATTAATCGAAGAGATAGCGAAGAAATTAAAGAAATTGAAGTCAGGTTTAGAACCATTGGAGATATGACCTGCACCGGTGCAACGAAATCTCCGGCCAATACAATTGAAAAAATTATTGAAGAAGTAGCTGCGTCTAGAATTACCGAAAGGGGTGGAAGGTCTGACGATAAACGAAGTGAAGCAGCTATGGAAGATCGAAAAAAAGACGGCTATTTTTAAGTATGAGCAAGCAAAGTTATCTGGATATGGACCTTTTGCGCTTCACAACGGCGGGAAGTGTAGATGATGGAAAATCAACGCTCATAGGGCGAATGTTGTACGACAGTAAAAGCATCTTCCAGGATCAAATGGAAGCCATTGAACGAGCCAGTTCAAAAATTGGAACAGGTGAAGAAGTGAACCTGGCACTCCTGACCGATGGATTGCGCGCTGAGCGCGAACAAGGTATAACGATAGATGTTGCTTATCGGTATTTTGCCACCCCCCGTAGAAAGTTCATCATTGCCGATACGCCCGGTCATATTCAATACACGAGAAATATGGTTACCGGGGCATCTACGGCCAACCTGGCTATAATTTTGGTAGATGCCAGACATGGCCTCGTGGAGCAAACCGCCAGACATTCCTTTATCGCTTCATTACTGGGCATTCCGCACATCGTGTTTTGCATTAATAAAATGGACCTGGTTGACTACAGCGAAGAGCGATATGAGGAGATCAGAACTGATCTGGAAGGCTTTTGCTCGAAGCTCAAGGTAGGCGATATTCGATTCATTCCAATTTCTGCTTTAAAAGGCGACAACGTAGTTCATAAATCTGAAAATATGGACTGGTATGAAGGAAGTACATTGATGTACACCCTGGAGCATATTCATATTTCAGGAGATCATAACCATATAGACTGCAGGTTCCCAGTACAATACGTGATTCGTCCGCAAACAGATGAATTTCACGATTACCGGGGTTATGCCGGAAGAATCGCCGGAGGTGTATTTAAAAAGGGAGATGAAGTGATGCTCCTTCCATCGGGCTTTACTTCCAAAATATCGTCTATTGACACCTTTGATGGACCTGTAGAAGAAGCGTTTGCTCCTATGAGTGTTACCATGCAACTAGCTGATGATCTGGATTTGAGCCGTGGAGATATGATTGTAAGAACGAACAATCAGCCCGAAATGGGTCAGGATTTGGATGTGATGCTTTGCTGGATGGGAGAAAAGCCCCTGATAAATCGCGGGAAATACGCTATACGTCACACAACTAAGGATGCACGTTGCATTATTAAGGATATCAAGTACAAACTAGATATCAACACACTCCACAGGCTAGAAGACGATAAGAATATTGCAGTGAACGATATTGCCAGAATTTCTATCCGGTGCACACAGCCCTTGTTCTTCGATAAGTATACGCGAAATCGCGTTACAGGGAGCCTGATTTTAATTGATGAGCATACACACGAAACGGTAGCTGCCGGGATGATTATTTAGCTTTAGCTGCGTCTAACGAATCAGCGCTTAATGCTTTCAGACTATCTCGCTGCTCCATTTCTTTGACCAAGCTCTTTGTCAAATCAGAGGCTTTTTCTTCGCTTGACTTATATTCCGGATCAGTACAAGCAATAAGGAAAAGAAGGCCAACTAAGAAGCAGAGGGTTTTATTATTCAACCGTAACTGATTTAGCCAGGTTCCTGGGTTGGTCTACATTGCATCCGCGCATTACAGCGATATGATAGCTCAACAACTGAAGGGGAATAACTGTAATCAAAGGCATCAGGCTTTCATCGACATCTGGTACTTCAATGGTATGATCAGCCATCTCTTTTACTGCTTTTTCACCTTCCGTTACGATAGCGATGATTTTTCCTTTTCGCGCTTTTACCTCCTGAATATTGCTTACAATTTTTTCATAAGCTCCACCTTTAGGAGCAATAAAAATCACGGGCATTTCTTCATCTATCAATGCAATAGGTCCGTGTTTCATTTCAGCAGCTGGATATCCTTCTGCATGGATATAAGAGATCTCTTTCAATTTCAATGCTCCTTCCAGGGCTACCGGGAAATTATATCCCCTTCCTAAATAAAGGGCATTGTGAACGTCTTTATAAATGTCAGAGATATATTTGATTTTATCGTTCTGACCCAAGACCTTTTCTACCTTATCTGGAATTCTATCCAACTCGAGCAGAAGCCTGTGGAACCTGCTTTCAGTAATAGAGCCCTTTTGCCTGGCCACGTGTAAGGCCATAAGTGTTAAAACAGTTACCTGCGCCGTAAATGCCTTCGTACTGGCCACCCCTATTTCAGGGCCCGCGTGAGTATAAGATCCCGCATGCGTTGCACGAGGTATAGATGAACCAATAACATTACAAATACCTATGATGGTCGCTCCTTTAGACTTAGCCAATTCTATAGCGGCTAAGGTATCTGCTGTTTCACCAGACTGAGAAATAGCGATAACTACATCATTTTCATAAATAACGGGATTTCTATACCTAAATTCAGATGCGTATTCTACTTCGACAGGAATACGGGCAATATCTTCAAACAAGTACTCTCCAACCAAACCCGCATGCCAGGACGTACCGCAACCCAAAATGATGATTCGTTTGGCATTGACAAACTTTTGTATGTAATCTCTAATACCTCCAAGTTCAACCTGCCCCTTATCAGGGCGCACCCTTCCGCGCATACTGTCGCGGATGGAACGTGGTTGTTCGTAAATTTCTTTAAGCATAAAATGCTCATAGCCGCCCTTTTCTAAAGCTTCTAGTTTTAGCTCCAGCTCCTGAACATAAGGTGTCTTTTCCTGATTTTTTATGTTCATCAGTTTAAAGCCATCTTTCCTATCTACAATCGCAATTTCTTCATCGTCAAGGTAAACCACGTTCTTGGTGTACTCTACTATGGGCGTTGCATCAGAAGCTATATAATACTCGTGGTTATCGCCAATGCCTACAACCATTGGGCTTCCTTTTTTGGCGGCAATTAATTGGTCTGGATTATTCTTATCCATCACAACTATAGCATAAGCCCCCACTACTTCATTTAGTGCAATTCTCACTGCTTCAAAAAGGGTAACATCTTCATTATTCCCTCTTATATCAGCTATTAGCTCAATGAGTACTTCCGTATCTGTTTCTGATCTGAAGGAATGCCCGCGCTTCGTTAGTTCTTCGCGGATGGGACCGTAATTTTCAATAATTCCGTTGTGAATGATCACCATGTTCTCATTCTCAGAGCGGTGTGGGTGTGCATTAATGTCGTTGGGCGGTCCATGAGTTGCCCAGCGCGTATGGCCTATACCCGTTGTACCTTTTGGCTGGCCACTATCCATAACCAGGCTATCCAGGTTAGACACCTTGCCTTTCTTTTTGAAAAGCTCAATCTCACCATTTTCAAGAATTGCCACACCCGCGGAGTCATATCCTCGGTATTCCAGCCTTCGAAGCCCCTTTATTAAAATTGGATACGCTTCTTTCTGACCTATATATCCTACAATTCCACACATACTAAAAGTTCGTTAAGGTTACGACTAATTTAAGGTTATTGTCTGGTTTATCCGGATTGGGGTATTCAGGCCCATTTATAACGACTCTATTACCAGAGAAAGCCGCTCGGTTCGTCACAATTTCAAGTCCGTAATTCTCTCTCGTGCCTAGCAGAATCTGCTGTACGAATCTCGTTATAACAAAACGATATTCTTGCTTTTCAGCATTGTAGGCTCCGCCTATAATACCATCTAACTGATCTGGAATAAGAAATAAACGGCCTTCTTCATCCAAACCAAAAATAAATAATCGGGAGGGTGGAGGAAAATTTTCATCAACCTGAACTGGAAGTATGAGCTCAACTTTATTTAAAGCGATATCGGTAGAGTCTGCCAGGTTAGACAGATAAGGAAAATCGACTCTGATTTTTGTACCGGCCATGGCCTGAACGAACAGTTGCTGTTTACCCGCTTCTTTGTTTCCATCAAGCTGTTCTACTAAATCCATATCAGCCTGCGAAAATTCGTGTTCAAAACGGCTGTATTTTCCGGTATTTGCCCTTATATCAAAGGTGTACTCAAGCGTATCTTCCGTAACATTATTCCTGTAGTACATGGTCATGCCACTTCGTTCGCGAAAGGTGTCCCAATACAGAATACCGGAGTTATTTAAATTAATAAATGGGGCCTGAGGATCTACTTTTATATAAAGCCCTTTTAAAAGCGACACAAAGGTTTGTGCAGTGAGTCCGCCGTCAACATTGCTTGCTTCTATAAATTTTCTGGCAAACTCCGGCTCGAGGGGAATTCTGATCTGTGGAGCTCTTTTAACGCCTCCAACCGTAACAGAGTCGTCTGTATTTGGAATAATTCTATTCATTCCATCGACAACTAAGTCTTCACTGCCAATTCTCGGATCCCTATTACTGAAATATTCAACATCGGGCTCCAGACTATCCGTTATTTCAAAAACTTCCACGTACTGAGAACCAAGACCCGCATAGTTTCTTACCAGGTTTCCATCGCTCTCAACTACTGTTTCATAAGTGAGAAACAATACGAGGGAGTCAATTTCAATATCAGTAGGTGTGGCATCTCCATCCACAAAATTTGGATTGGATGTTGAAAGCCTTAGTTCAGTGACATGACTGGCTTCAGAAAGTCCGAAAACAGGATCGATATAGGCTCCGAGCAAAGCCGGTGTGAGGTCGTCTGATCGGATAGAATCTTCAGGCAAGGTATATGCTTCTACCGTAATAGTATCCGTTTGGTTGACGGTAAGAAGATCTTCTCCAGGTTGAAGACCCAGGCCAACATCCTGCTCCGGTTTTTCGCACGAAAACAGTAGTCCAACAAAAAAGAGAGCGGCCACAAAACTGGGCCGCTTCTTCAAAGATTTGTTTAAAGCAAAAGTTCTATTCAACAAGTACGGAGTTCTCTTCAACAATTTCATCATAAAAGTCGCTATACGCTTTAACGCAAGTTGCAAGATCGCAGTACTCCATTGTGGATTTATCTGACGAATCTATTGCATTCTTAATTTCAGATGGTAGCTCTTCGCTTCCTTCAATAATTCCATCTGAGTATCGGAATGCAAATTTATTCAAAGCTTCGAAGGTAGGGTCACCTAAACCTTCAATATCTTCTTCATTAAACCCGTCAAATTTTAATTTATTAACAAGATTCTTATCTAGGGAGCCTTCAAAACCATCCTCATAGGCTGAGTATACAATTTTTGCTTCCGAAAAATGCGGATCGTCATTGTAAAACTTCTTCACATATAAAGGAAGTAAAGAAGTAAACCAACCGTGGCAGTGAATGATATCCGGTGCCCATCCAAGTTTTCTTACCGTTTCAAGGACACCTCTGCAGAAAAAGATTGATCTCTCATCATTATCTTTGAAAAATTCGCCGGTATTCTTGTTTTCAAACACCGCTTTTCTCTGGAAGAAATCTTCGTTATCAATAAAGTAAACCTGCATTCTAGCAGTTGGAATTGAGGCAACTTTAATGATCAGTGGATGATCCGTATCATCTACAACCAAATTCATTCCAGACAGCCTAATAACTTCATGAAGTTGATGTCTTCTTTCGTTAATAGAGCCGTAACGGGGCATAAAGACCCGAATCTCTTTACCTTTTTCGTGTATGCCCTGTGGCAGATTTCTCGCTACTTCTGATAATTCACTCTTAGGCAGGAAGGGCGTAATTTCCTGCGATACATACAAAACTCTCGTTTTCTTCATAAAGTATTGGGAATAGTTAAATGCAGGTACAAAAATATATAAATTTTCCCGTATTTTCAACTGAAAGCCTTAGCTTTAGCGGCTTTTCATCTCCCAGAGCCACTAGAATTTGAATTCGTATATTGCTCATATGCAACGCATTACCTCCGCAAAAGAAATCTTTAATATTAGTAAAGATCAACGCAATAAGGGGCATAAAATAGGCTTTGTTCCCACCATGGGTGCTCTACATGAAGGTCATTTAAGCCTCGTAAGACGATCAAAATCCGAAAACGACATCACGATTTGTTCCATTTTTGTGAATCCTACCCAATTCAATGAAGTTTCAGATTTTCAGCACTATCCAAGAACCTTAGAGAGGGATGCAGAGCTACTTGAGTCTATTGAATGTGATTACCTGTTTGCACCCAGTGCCAGTGAAGTTTACCCTATTCCAGATCAAACAGTCTACGATCTTGGCGAAGTGGCGAATGTTTTAGAAGGTGAACAGAGGCCCGGGCATTTTAATGGTGTGGCATCAGTCGTAAAACGTTTGTTTGAAATGGTTATACCCCATAGAGGCTATTTTGGACTTAAAGATTACCAGCAATACCTGGTTATTAAAAAGCTGGTGGAGAACTATGATTTAGATGTTGAAGTCATCGGATGTCCAATAATTAGAACCCAGAACGGTTTGGCCATGAGCTCAAGAAATACCTTGCTAGAAGAAAAGCAAGCTCAGCATGCCCTGATTCTCAATCAGCATCTCGCGCAAGCTAAAAAGCTTATAAAAGATGGGGAAGCTCCTGAAAGTGTAGAAGAAATCATTCGCAGCGGTTTAAAAACAAATGGTGTTGATTTGGAATATTTTCAAATCAGAAAAGCAGATGACTTGTCCAATCCTTCATCTACTGATGAACCGCTCATAGCCCTTGTGGCTGCACGTTTTGGGGAAGTCAGATTAATCGACAACATGAATCTTAGCCTTGATTAACGACCACTTTCAGTCAAGTGCTTACATTTGAGACGAAGAAGAAGGCTGTGAAAAAAAATATCATACAAGTCTTAAAGATTCTGATTCCGGTTTCGCTTGGGGTATTCCTCGTAGTTAAAATCTACAATTCTCTAAGTATCGAACAAAAGGATGCACTATTCGATGCGTTTAGAGAAGCCAATTACTTCTGGGTTGTCCTATCCTTCTTTATGGGAGTTCTGAGTCATTGGATCAGGGGTTACCGTTGGAAATTTCAATTGGAAGCCATGGGTTACACGCCCTCTACTACAAACAATTTTCTGGCTGTGATGATTGGTTATGTAACCAATCTGGTTTTACCGAGAGTGGGTGAAGTGAGCAGAGCTGCGGCTGTTAGCAAATACGAAAAAGTCCCTTTCCAGAAATCATTTGGCTCTATATTATCTGAAAGAGCGCTGGATATGATTATCCTGCTGATTATCACCATTACAACCATACTCCTTCAGTTTACACTTTTGGAAGATTTTGCCAATGACCTTGGAGGCAAAGCAATGGATAAGCTCAACTCGCCGGTGCTTTGGATATTAGGAGGGCTTGCCCTATTGTGCATACCGCTTTTCTTCTACATTATTCGCAGATATAGACACCTTGGCTTTATTGCAAAAATTGCCAACCTGGTTGATGGGCTTCTCGAAGGCCTGCGAAGCATATTTAAGATGAAGAAAAGAGGAGCTTATCTTTTAGCAACCGTGGGAATTTGGCTGTTGTATGTGGGTATGTTTTGGGTCAATTTTCTCGCGCTCGAGCAAACAGCAGATCTCTCCGTGAATGCCGTTTTTGCAGGTTTTGTTTTAGGAAGTTTTGCCATTGTTTTAATCCCTGGCGGAATCGGGGCATTTCCCGTAGGAATTATGCAAGCCCTTATCCTTTATGGAATTGCCGAAGAAATCGGTTTTGCCCTGGGTAACCTGATATGGTTCTCTCAAACGGCAATGATTGTTCTGGTAGGTGGTTTCAGCCTTCTATATATGCCCATATACAACAAGAGAAGAGTACATGTCGCAACTTGAATTTCTAAGATCTAAGATTCAGACTTTAGACCAGTTAAAAAAGACCATTGAACGCTGGCAATTAAAAGGCAGCACCTTTGTCTTTACCAATGGGGTATTTGATATTCTTCACAAAGGGCATGTAACGCTTTTGGCCAGGGCAGCTGAAGAAGCAGACTACCTGGTTCTTGGTTTAAATTCAGATCAGTCAGTTAGAACTCTTGGCAAAGGACCTGACCGGCCAATTAACGCTGAGTACGACCGCGCCTATATTCTAGCTGCACTTTCTTCTGTGTCGGCCGTTATCATTTTCGATGAGTCAACTCCCTATAATTTGATTGATGCCTTAAAGCCGGATGTACTTCTTAAAGGGGGTGATTACGACCCTAATCAACAAAATAAAGATGCGAAAGATTACATCGTGGGCTCTAATCTCCAATTAGATGGAGGGCGAAAAGTCGTTTCAATAGATCTTGTAGATGGTTATTCAACAACCTCAACGATCAAGAAAATAGAAGATGGCAAAAACTAAATCGGCTTTTTTCTGCTCAAACTGCGGCTACGAATCTCCCAAATGGCTGGGGAAGTGTCCATCCTGTAATGAATGGAATACATTCCTGGAAGAAAAAGTAAATGTAAAGAAGGGGAAAAAGGAGAATAAGCTCGGGCGAACAAAAGTTTCTACACCCAAACCTATTCAGGAAATCTCGGTAGAACGCGTTAAGCGAATTGATACGGGCGATAAAGAATTAAACAGGGTGCTAGGTGGCGGAATAGTGCCAGGCTCCCTTGTATTGGTGGCAGGAGAGCCGGGTATTGGAAAGTCTACGCTCATGCTTCAGACGGCGGTGCGCCATCCATCTGCGCGGGTGCTTTATATTTCGGGCGAAGAAAGCCTTGAGCAGGTGAGTCAGCGCGCGGGCCGAATTGGAAGCATCAATGAAAATTGCTTTGTTCTCAGTGTTACAGATCCCGATATTATAGCAGAAGAAGCAGAAAAGCTTAAACCAGATTTCATTGTTATTGATTCTATTCAAACTTTACATGCAGACTGGCTCGAGTCTTCTCCCGGGTCAATAAGCCAGGTAAAAGAAGGAACTGCCAGTCTAATGCGCTTCGCGAAGGAAAGCGGAATAAGCATCTTCCTTATTGGTCACATCACTAAAGAAGGGAGCATTGCCGGCCCCAAAGTTCTGGAGCATATGGTTGATACGGTAACCGTTTTTGAAGGAGATCAGCACAATTTATTCAGACTGCTCAGGACAACAAAAAACAGGTTTGGATCAACGAACGAACTCGGCATTTACCGAATGGAAAAAGACGGTCTTGACCCAGTAGAGAACCCCAGTGAAATGCTTTTAAATCGGAAAGCTGAAATGATGAGTGGAACCGCCGCTTCTGCCATCGTTGAAGGGGTAAGGCCATTAGTAGTAGAAGTTCAGGCACTGGTAAGTTCTGCGGTCTATGGAACTCCCCAACGCTCTGCTACAGGATTTGACCTAAGAAGACTAAACATGCTTCTGGCAGTGCTAGAAAAAAGATGTGGATTCAGGCTGGGAGCCAAAGATGTCTTTTTAAATATTGCCGGAGGAATTAAGGTAAACGATCCGGCAATTGATCTCGCTGTGGCTGGTGCAATATTGTCTTCAAGCGAAGATATAAGCCTTCCTTCAGATACGTGTTTTGCTGCTGAAATAGGACTTTCAGGAGAAATTAGGCCGGTTACCCGAATAGAACAGCGGATTTCAGAAGCAGAAAAATTAGGTTTTAAGCGGATTTTTATCTCAAGACATCACACAATTAAGAAAAATACATCCTCAAAAATTAATGTGATAGGTGTTGCTAAAATCCAGGAAATGCTGACTAAGATTTTTGCGTGATTTATTTATCTTCTATCATGTCGTAAAGTTCTCCGAGATTTGGAGATAGCACGACTTCAATCCTTCTGTTTCGAGATTTATCGTTTGGATCAACGGGCATGTATTGGCTTCTCCCGGCCGCCACAAGAATCTTGGGGTCAATATCTGAATTCTCTACCATGATATTTACCACAGAAGTAGCCCTAAGTACACTCAGATCCCAATTATTTCGAGGGAATTCAGATTTCGAAAACTCATCATCATCCGTATGGCCTTCAACCATTACATCCAGGCCATCTGTATCTTGAATGGCCCTTGAAAGATCGATGATGGCTTTTTTTCCTTGCTTGTCAACAACCGTACTTCCAGTTGCAAAAAGCAATTTTGCTTCCATGCTAACGTATACCCGCCCATTTTTCTGTTCTACCGTCAGTCCTTTACCTTCAAAGCCCAACAAGGCATCAGAAACGGTCTTTTTTAATGCCGTCATCAGGGAATCTTTCTGGTCAATCTTTGCTCTCAATTCGTTGAGCGCTTGTTCTCTTTCAATAATTTCCTGCTCTTTTTCATTCAAAGCTTGCTCAAGATCGTTGAGCGCATCTTCTTTTTTCTGCAAGTTTACCCGAACCTGATCAAGCTCAACCATTAAATTTTGCTTCTCTTCTTCCGTTCCTGCCCTTAGACTATTCGTTTTATTTATCAACTCGTTGTTCAAGGCATTGAGATTGTCGAACTGATTTCGCAAAATGCGAAGAGATGTACCCAGTACGGCGGTGTCACTTTCGAGCGCAGAAATTTTCCGCTCCGCTACATTCATTTTCGATTCAAACTCATTGGCTTCTGTTTGCAAGGCTTCAAGCTCTCCTTTAAATCGTTTATTCTCTTCTTCACAATTTTCCAGTTTAGCAGAAGTGTCGGCAAATTTCTGGTGGGGTACACAAGACTGAAATAATAATCCCAGTGAAAAAACAGTTATTATAAATGTACGCATGTGAGTAGTTATTTATTCTTCGCAAAGAAAGTCAAGTGCAAAATTGATACCTTTTCTCCAACCCTGTGAGGTACTTGTAACAAATTGTTCACATCATTAGTATTAATAAGGTATGAGAAACTTTGAAGACGGCTGGTTATTTAAACCTCTCTTTGATTACGAATATAAATCGTATCAGGTGCTTGCATTTGAGCAGTTTCTGAATAATAAATTAGAGCAGTGGCAGCTTTATCCCTATGTGGATCAAGTAGATAGAATTTTAACCAATCTGGAGTACTTCGAAGCTCAAAAAGAAGATCTAAGGAAAGACTTTCCATCAAACTTAGAAGGATTAGATCTTGAGAAACCAAAGCTCATCCGAGAGAAGCTCACTGAATCAAATAAAATAGATGAACTAAACGCTATTATGAGTTTCGCCAAAAAACACTTGTCAAGGTGCTCTTCAGAAGCTCATCTTCTCGAAGCTCGGTTGAGTAATAAAATACAGGTTTCACCTATTGGGGTTACCAATAACAATATGCTCGGTGGATTTTTATTTTTCAGAAAGCCCAGTCAAACACGAGTTTATACATATGAGTACAGAATGATTCAACGGCCCCATAGAAGTCATAGAGACATTAGAACGACATATTTAAACGCTGAAAAAACAGGGTTGGCTACTAATTACACCGATTTTAAGATCAAGTATATAAAGTCAAAAAAAGCCCGGTTTGGAATCAATGCCTACCTGATTGAAGCAGATGGCGACATTCCACATTTTGAAACGGCGCTACCCATGGTTAAGAATCACTTGCTGGGCCTTGAGTCTTCTTAGAATCGTCAATATACACACTCTTGAGTTCCAAGACTCCCATAGAACCGATTTCCAGGTTTTTGGCATCTTTCTTTACGAGCCATATCCAATCTTCAAAATAGAGTGGTGCTACTGCCGCTTCTTCCATCAATATCTGATCCGCCCGCTGAGCAATACCCATTCGTTTTTCTGCCTCCGTTTCGCGTGAGCAGGCTTCAAAATAATTGTCAAAATTAGTGTTCTTGAATCTGACGGTGTTCAGGTACGATGCCTTCTGAGTGTCTTCTGGCACGAGCTTTCCATGAAAGAGTTTTAAAAAATTCTCGGGATCCGGGTAATCGGCTATCCACCCATCTCGCCAGAATTTTACATTTCCCTGTTCAATTTGATCGTAGTGCTTATCTCTCGGGAGCACCGATATCTCTACAGTAATTCCCAGGTTATCTACAAGCATTTTCTGAACTGCTTCAGCCACTTCAATTATCGTTTGATTTCCATCATTAAGCTGTAAGGTGAGTACAGGAAATTCTTCTCCAGACTCGTATCCAGCCTCCGATAACAATTCACGCGCTTGTTCCGGGCTGTATGTGAAGCCATTAATACGTTCATCATCATAGGCTGGCATTGAAGGCGGAACAAACCCATGCGTGGCCGCCGTGGCATACCCATATAGAATGCTGTCAACAATAAATTGTCTGTCAATAGCGTGATTTATCGCTTTTCTTACCTTGATATTGGAGAATATATCGCTCCTGTGCTGAAAGCCATAATATTCAACTTGCAGCCCTGGAATATTAACAATCTGGAAGTCTAAATCTGAACCATCTTCAGTTTCCGCATTTTTAAGTGCAGGGACGGACTCAAAGGGTACTGTCATAATCAGGTCAAGCTTATCTTCCAGAAATAAATTAAATTGACGCCGCACATTGCTTTCGAAATTGCACCTAATTGCATCCAAATAAGGCAAAGAATTACCGTACTTGTCTTCGCCCCAGTAATCCTTATTGCGTTCGAAAATTACCACATCGTTTATTTTGATGGTTCGCGCCTTAAATGGGCCCGTACCGATACTCCAGGAGTTGATATCTTCTCCGTATTTGTACAATTCACTTGGGAAAATCCAGGAACAGGGGTGCGTGAGAATGGATAAAAATGTGGGGGTTGGGTGTTCCAGTTCTATTTCCACCGTATAATCATCAATTACCCTTAAGCCAGAAACGCCAGTCTTCCCTCCAGATTCATAATGAGCGCGGGCACCCTTAATAATATCCAATACAAAAGCGTAAAGCTGATTGTACGATGATGGCTCGCATAGTTTCGTATAACAAAATACAATATCCTGAGCTTTTACTTCTCTTCCCTGGCCTTCTTCAAAAATCTGATCGTCGTGGAAGTAAACTCCTTTTCTAATTTGAAAAGTATAAGTCTTTCCATCTGAACTTATCGAGTACGATTCGGCAAGGGCCGGTTCAAGTTGTTTGGAAGCAGGGTTGATTGTCATCAAGCCCTCATAAACCTGGTTCATAAGATTGAAAGATGAAGCATCTACCATATTATGCGGAAATATACTCCTCGTTTCATCTGTGATATTCATCCTGAACAAGCCGCCATACACTACGTCTCCTTCGCCTTTGCGCTGTTTTCTCTCTACTGTTTCAGTATTATCACCACAGCTCCAAACAATGGAACTCATGACCAGAATTACTATTAATTTTCCGATAGGCTTAAGCATGTCGAAATGTATCATTTTTAATTAAGCTCTAGAAGTACCGGGCAGTGATCACTATGAACAACCGATTCTAGAATATCTGCATTTGTTATTTCTTCAGCTAATTTTTCTGAAACCATATGGTAGTCAATGCGCCATCCCAGATTTTTCTTTCGGGCACTAAATCTATACGACCACCAGGAGTATCGGTCAGGCTCAGGATGATAGGCCCTGAAAGAGTCAACAAAGCCCATATCGAGAAATTCACTAACCCACTCCCGTTCTTCCGGTAAAAATCCACTGGAGTTTTTATTAGAAACGGGATTGTGTATATCAATAGGTTTGTGGCAAATATTGAAATCTCCAGAAATAACGAGCTTCGGCCTTTCTTTCATTAGATTTTTTACCCAGGGCTTGAAGTCATTGAGGAATTCCATTTTGAAATCCTGTCGCGAATCTCCGCTACTTCCCGAAGGAAAATAGACTGATAGCACGGAAATATCTCCATAGTCAGCCCTGATAATTCTCCCTTCATTGTCGTATTTTTCCATGCCACTTCCCACAATAACATTGTCCGGTTCTTGTTTAGAGAATATAGCTACCCCGGAATACCCGGGTTTTTGAGCACTGTGGATGTACGGTTTATAGCCCAGCTCGGCAAATGCTTCTTTATCAATTTGTTCGGGTTGCGCCTTTGTTTCTTGTACTAAGAATACGTCTGGGTTTTCAGACTTTAACC
>JGI12048J13642_10656098_pt1 | contig 19352 bp, 16 predicted proteins | sample ElkSlonscriptome_16_FD_13642 | JGI IMG/M metagenome (IMG submission 13642)
CGGAGACGTCGGGGCCGAGCCGAAGACGCGGTCGGGCGCCAGGGTCGCACCGATGGATGGAGCGCTCGTCCGTGAGGATGGTACGCTCCTGTATCCGGTTCGGGACGGCATCCCGATCATGCTGATCGACGAGGCGGTCGAACTCCCCTGATCCGGGGACGCCGACGCCGCCACTGAAAAAGGAAACGCGCGGGATCATGCGATTTTCCAGACTCGCGGGACTGCTCGGAGTTGCACTCCTTGCCGCCTGCGCCGGGGAATATCCCCAGTCCTCCATCGCACCCACCTCGGACTTCGCCCGCTCCATCCAGGATCTGTACTTCCAGATCTTCGTGTGGACCATGGGCATTCTGGCGGTGGTGTGGATCGTACTGGCCTACATCCTCGTGCGGTTCCGTGAAAAACCCGACGGCCCGGAGCCGCAGCAGATCCATGGGCATCTCGGACTCGAGATCGCCTGGACGATCGTTCCGGCGCTGATCGTCGTGGCGATCGCGGTGCCCACCATTCAAGTGACCTTCGATACGCAGCGGGCGGATCCCGACGCGCTCGTCGTCGATGTGGTGGGGCATCAGTTCTGGTGGGAGTTCCGATACCCGGAGAGCGGGGGCCAGCGTACGGCGAACGAGCTTCGTCTTCCGGTGGATCGCCCGATCGCGCTCCGCATCTGGTCGGACGACGTCCAGCACTCCTTCTGGGTCCCGCAGCTGGGAGGCAAGCGCGATGCCTACCCGCTCCGCGCGGTGCCCGAGGGGGATGAGCAGAAGTACAACTGGATCTACCTGACGCCTGAGGAGACGGGCACCTTCATGGGGCAGTGCGCGGAGTTCTGTGGGTCGGCGCACTCCATCATGGCGATGCGCGTGATCGTGGAGACCCAGGAGGACTTCGACCAGTGGCTCGAGGCGTGGGACGTCGGCCATGGTGAGACGGTGGAGACGGTCCAGGCGCAGCTGGATGTCGCAACTCCGGTCGCGGAGCTCGCTGCCCTGCAGGAGCCCGTCGATCCCGATGCGACGATGACTCCGATGAACCCCGAACAGGCGCTGGCCGAAGAGGGGCGTCAGCTCTTCCAGACCGGTGTGGGTGGCTGCATCGCCTGCCACGCCGTCGAAGGTACCGGTGCGGCCGGCGTGAATGGCCCGAACCTCACCCTGCTGGGGCGTCGTGAGACGATCGCCGGCGGATGGCTCGAAAACACGCAGGAGAACCTGGTCCGCTGGATTACCGACCCACGTTCGGTGAAGCCCGGTGTGCTCATGCCGGGTGTCGACTACCCCTCCGAGGAGCCTTCGTACTGGCCTGCCACGGCGCTTTCCCCCGAGCAGGTCCGCGCGATCGCGGCCTACCTCCACAGCCTTCGCTGACCGATGAGTGAGACTACGCTGGCACCCGACGCGATGCCGCAGAACGCCCCGGGCCACGGTGCTCATGCAGGTGAGCACGGCGGGCACTCCGAACCCACCGGGTTGTGGAGCTGGATCACGACGGTCGATCACAAGCGGATCGGCGTCATGTACTTCCTCACCTCGCTGGTCTTCCTGGCCATCGGGGGAATCGAGGCCCTGATCATCCGGGTGCAGCTGTTCGCACCCGAGCAGTCGGTGATCTCGGCCGAGACGTACAACCAGATGTTCACCATGCACGGCACCACCATGATTTTCCTGGTGGCGATGCCCATGGCGGTGGCCTTCTTCAACTACATCGTGCCCCTTCAGATCGGAGCGCGAGACGTCGCCTTCCCGCGACTGAACGCGCTCTCCTACTGGGTCTACCTGTTCGGTGGGATCTACCTGAACGTTTCGTGGCTGGTGGGGGCTGCGCCGAACAACTCCTGGGTCGGCTATGCGCCCCTCACCTCCACCCAGTACAACCCCGGCCTGAACGCCGACTTCTGGGTCCTGGGGCTGTCGATCCTGGGCGTGAGTTCGATCATGGGTGGCGTGAACTTCATCACCACGATCATTCAGCTGCGCGCTCCCGGCATGAAGCTGATGCGGATGCCGATCTTCACCTGGATGACCTTCATCACGTCATTCCTTCTGGTGACCGCACTTCCGGTGATCGCAGTCGCGCTGATCCTTCTGGCCTTCGACCGCTTCTACGCCACCAACTTCTTCGTTGCGGCGAGCGGCGGTGACCCGGTGCTGTGGCAACACCTGTTCTGGATCTTCGGTCACCCGGAGGTCTACATCCTGGTCCTTCCCGCCTTCGGGGTGATTTCGGATGTGATCCCGACCTTCAGCAGAAAGCCCATCTTCGGGTACCCGGTCGTGGTCTATGCCGGCGTGCTGATCGGCTTCATCGGCTGGGGTGTGTGGTCGCACCACATGTTCACCTCGGGGCTCGGTCCGATCGCCGACTCCTTCTTCGTCGCCACGACGATGATCATCGCAATCCCCACCGGCGTGAAGATCTTCAACTGGATGGCGACCATGTGGGGTGGTCAGATCAAGTTCAACACGGCCATGAACTTCGCCATCGGTCTGGTCGCGCTGTTCACGGTCGGCGGCCTTTCGGGCGTCATGCACGCCTCCGCGCCGGTCGACCTGCAGCAGCACGACTCCTACTTCGTGGTCGCGCACTTCCACTACGTCATCGTGGGTGGAATTCTGCTGGGCATGTTCAGCGGCGTGTACTACTGGTTCCCGAAGGTGACCGGTCGTTTCCTGGGCGAGAAGCTCGGCGCGTGGCACTTCTGGACCACACTCGTGGGATTCAATCTGACCTTCTTCCCGATGCACTTCAGCGGGATGTACGGCCAGCCCCGCAGGACGTGGACCTACTCGTCGCAGCTGAATGTGGAGCTCTTCAATCAGCTCTCCACCTACGGCGGATTCATCCTCGGCGTCAGCACGCTGATCTTCGTCTGGAATCTCTGGATCAGCGCTCGTCGCGGTGAGAAGACGGGCTCCAACCCGTGGGGCGCGGCGTCGCTGGAGTGGTCGATTCCCTCTCCGCCTCACCACTACAACTTCCCGAAGCTCCCGACGGTCCAGTCCCGTGAGCCGCTCTGGCACGCGGCGGAGCGGAAGTCGATCGAGGCGGTGACCCTGCAGGAGCCGAATGTCGAGCCCGAAATGCCCAACCCCTCCTTCTGGCCGATCCTGCTTGCAAGCGGGATCACCGCAACCTGGGCGCTCGTCATGACGGGGGTCTGGTGGGTTCCGCTCATCGGACTCGGCTTCACCGCATTCTGCGTCTACATGTGGGCCTTCGAGGATCCCTTCGCGAAGAAGGGTGACAGCGCAGGACCAGGTGCTCCGACGAAGCGGGAGGCGGCCCATGTCTGAGGCGGTTCTCGAGCAGCAGTCGGGCGGCGGCGCAGCGCCTCAGGATGACCATCACCACACGGCCACCGGGCTGAACAACTGGAAGGTCGGATTCTGGACCTTCATCGGATCGGAGTGCCTGTTCTTCGGCACACTCCTGTCGACCTACATGGTCTACAAGGGAGCGAGCCTGGAGGGGCCCTACCCGAGGGACATCTTCGATATCCCCCTGACGACCCTGTCGACCTTCGTGCTGCTGATGAGCTCGCTGGCCATGGTGCTGGCGTTGGACGGAGTGCAGAAAGCCAAGCGGAAGGTGGCGGCGTTCTGGCTCGGAGTGGTGGTTGTCTTCGGCGGGATTTTTCTGGGATTCCAGTACTACGAGTTCAACCACTTCGTGCACGAGGGTCTGACACTCTCACACAGTGTCTTCGGCTCCACCTTCTATGTGCTGACGGGATTCCACGGCGCGCACGTGACGGTCGGGGTGATCTGGATGGCCACCCTGCTGGTCCAGTCGCTGCGCGGCAAGCTCACGCCGGACAAGGCGCTGCAGGTCGAGATCGCCGGGCTCTACTGGCACTTCGTCGACATTGTCTGGATCGTGATCTTCGTTCTCATCTACCTGATTCCGTAGGGTTTTCGCATGTCCCAAGTGACACACGACGACGCGCACGAGGGTCACGCGCACGCCTCTCCGGGATTCTACTGGATGATCGGTGGAATCCTCGCGGTGCTTACCGCGGTCGAGGTCGCGCTCTTCTACATCAAGCCCCCCGGTGAGCAGCCGCTTCTGCTCATTCTGTCGGCGGTGAAGTTCGTGATGGTCATCGGCTACTTCATGCACCTGAAGTTCGATTCGAAGATCTTCACCGGGGTGTTCGTGGCCGGGCTGACTCTGGCCGTCTTCATGGTCACTGCGCTGGTGGTTCTCTACCACCACATGCCGGTCACACCGGTCCCGGTGGTCGGGTAGGCCTCGCTCGATGATGCGGGCCGGCCTTCCGATCCTCGCTGGAGTTACAGCGATTCTGATCGGCAGTCCGGCGCAGGCGCAGGATTCTGACGCCATTCAGTTCGGGCCGGCGCCGACTGCCACCACACCCTACGAGTCCGCCCGAGCGATCGAGCGTGAAGTTCACGCAGCCCTCCTTGCTGAAGCAGAGGAGGAACGACGTGACGCTCACGTAGAGCGTGCCGTCGAGCTCTCCCGCCGGTTCGTGGAGGTCGCCGCGGACGAGGCGGATGCCCACTACTGGCTGTCCGTATCGCTCGGGGTGAAGACCGAGTATTCCGGAGCTTTCGCCAAGCTCACGACGGGCAAAGAGTGCTATCAGGTCACGATGCGCACTCTCGAACTGGATCCCGACCATGCGGGTGCGCACGAAATGCTGGGGCGCATTCATGCGGGTGTGATGCGGCTCCCCTGGCTGGTCCGCAAGCTGGGCGGCTCACTCGGCATGAACGACGCGCTGGGAGAGGCCAGCTGGGAAAGCGCCGAACAGCACCTCAGGCGCGCTGCCGAGCTGGATGCCGGTGCGATCGCGCCCCGACTCGAGCTGGGAAAGCTGCTCGCCGATCGGGACCGCGCCGATGAGTCCACGATCTGGTTCCGGCGGGCCATCGAGATCGTACCGTCGAGCGACCTGGACGTCGCGATGCAGACCGAGGCCGAGCAGATCCTCGAGCGCTTGGCCGGCTAGCGGTCCCCCGGGCAGGGATCCCTGAGGAATCGACTCTTCAGGACCGCTCCGAACTGAGCTCGGATCGGCGCAGCCACACCCTGATCCTCGGATGTTTGCGGGACACCTGGAAGCTGATCCACGCTGCGGCCAGCAGATTTCCGCCCAGAACACCCCACCACGCCGTTGCCCCGAGCAGGTAGTTGGCGACGAGGGCGATCAGCCCGACCGTCAGGGCCTCGAATACCGCGAACAGAAGCAAGCCGGCGATCAGAAGGGAGGGTGACTTCTCCGCCTTCGAGGCGATGAGGGAAGCGATCAGGGTGATCGCGGTGAAGATCACGACGTGATAGAGGCTGTATCCAAGCACCGTCGATGCATTCACCTGGATATCGGCAACGCTCGTGGCCCCCAGAATCATCGCCGATCCGAGCGCGCCCGGTGTGAAGAAGGGTTCCGCGACGATGGTGTCGACCACGAGCATCCACGCTGCCACGATCGTCGCCGTCGTCAGACCGAGGACCAGCCCGTCCTTCACCCACGGGATCGACAGCAGCGCGTCGTTCCAGACCCGCTGCTCACCCGCGCTCCGGTTGACGGTGAACACCATGGCCAGGCCTGCCGCCAGATTGCCGAGCAGCGCGGTCGGCCAGCCCAGCATGTCCACGACCGCAGGGCCGCTGAAGAGAACCGCTCCGTAGAAGATGAAGGCGAACAGCATTCCGCCCAGAGCCAGGCCGATCAGGATGGGCGCGTCGGTGCGGACCCTGTCCATTGCCCAGGCGGTCGCCAGCCCCATGACCAGGAAGGAGGTGTAGTGGAGTACCGTGTACGCCGGCACACCCGCCGCTCCGGGCGCACCCAGGAGCACCTCGGCCATGAAGGAGGGCGTTGCGAGCGGTGTCCCGGCCACGAGATCCGTCACGAAAAAGAAGACCGCGATGACTGTCGCGCCGACAAAACCGGCGACGAGTCCGCGTACAAGTACCTGGGCCTTCATTACCGCTCCTCTGGACATGGAATGCTGCGCGTCTCACCCTCAGAAATGAACCAGAACCGCCCTGAGGTTCCAGACGGCGCCTCCACCGAGTCACGACGGCCGACCGCAGGCGAACGCATGTTCAAGGCCGCCATGCGCAGGCGCGACACCGACACTGTCGCGCGTGGCTTCCGCATGAAGGCCTTCGGGTGGGCTTCCTTTCCAGCCCTGTTCATCGGCGGCACCGTCATGGTCAAGATCGGGCTGGTCCCCGGTCTGTTGGCCATGGCAGGGATCTTCTTCGGCGTCGGCGGTGGAGCCTTGATGTTCGGCGAGGTGGTGAGTCGATCTGTTCGGGGCGCCACCAACCCGTATGGCTCCCGAAGGCCCACCGACCACTCCAGGGCCGACACCTTTCTGGCCAAGGGGGATGCCCCGACGGCCATTGCGGTTCTGGAGGCCTCACTTCTGGAATTCCCGGATGATTCGGGTGCGATGCTGAGGATCGCCCGGATTCGTCGCGATTCACTCTCCGACCCCGAGGGTGCCTTCGAGGCGTTCCGCGTCGCGCGTGCTTCCGGTGCCCTGTCGACCTCCGAGATGCGCGTGAGTATCCGAGAGATGCTCGCCCTCACCGGCCGAATCGGGGAGCCCGCCCGGATCGCGCCCGAACTCGCCCGGCAGCGAGATGCATTCCCCGGCACAGACGAGAGTGAGTGGGCGGCCGCAGAGCTTCTGGAGGCGAAACGCTCGATCGACCGCTGAGGACTCGATCGACCGCTGAGGACTCGATCGACCGCTGGGCACCCGGCCGACAGCTCGGCACCCGGCCCACCGCTCGGAAAATGATCCCTCGCTGGCGAAGATGGGTCAGCCGACCCGACGCCGCTTTCCCTTCATGAAGTCCATCATGATGTACTGCCCGAGTGTCACCGTGCTCGTGAAGTACGCCTTTCCGCGTGCGATCTCGGACACCTTCCGCACGAACTGTACCAGGTACGGGTCCTTGGCCAGCATGAAGGTGTTGATCGGGATCCCCGCCTTCCGGCAGGCGGCGGCCTCGTGGAAGGTGCGCTTGAGGATGTAGCTGTCGAGTCCGCCCGAGTTCGTATAGACCTGCCCATTCGGGAGGGTCACCGCACTGGGCTTTCCATCGGTGATCATCACGATCTGCCGCATGTCCTGCTTCTGCGAATTCAGGATCCGGCGCGCCAGCTCGAAGCCCTCGGCCGTGTTCGTGTGGAAGGGCCCGACCTGGGCTTTCGACAACTGGCTCAGCGGGATCTGCTCGGCCCGGTCCCCGAAGGTCAGCACATGGATCGAGTCACCCGGGAATTGGGTGCGGATCAGATGGCTGAGCGCCAGTGCGACCCGCTTGGCCGGGGTGAAGCGATCCTCGCCATACAGGATCATCGAATGCGAGATGTCCAGCATGAGCACCGTCGCACTGGACGAGCGGTACTCCGACTGATGGACCATGAGGTCCGAGTAGTCGATGTCGAGCGGGACACCGAAATCCTCACCCTTCGCGTTCGCACGCTCGATGGCATTCTTGAGCGTGGCGGGGATGTCGAGGTTCATCGTATCGCCGAACTCGTAGGGCTTCGACGCTCCCTCGACCTCGATCCCGGTCGAGAGGTGCGGAGTCTCATGCGATCCCGCGGTGGACTTCCCGAAGGCACCGAGCAGCCCCTTGAGCGCGCGGTAGCCCAGAAAGTCCATCCCCTTCTGTGACAGGTTGAACTGGACGTTCTGCGCCGCCTGCTTGGCGTCGTCGATCTGCCCCTGACCCGTCACATCCTGCATCTGGCCGGGCATCTGAGGCTGGCCGTTCTCCAGGCTGATGAACCCCTCGTCCACGAGCCGTTCGATCAGCCGATCGAGCATCTCGGCGATCTGCTTCTGGACTTCCGCGTCTCCCTCACCTTCGCCGCGGAGCTCCTCGATCATCTCGGGCGTGAGCTCACCGGACTCGATCAGCGCCTTGAGCAGCTGGTGCTTGAGGGAGTCGACGGAGCTGGTGTCTTCGGTGCCCGACCATCCCCAGTACGGGTGGTAGTTCGGTCCGCCCGCGAATCCCCCATTCATGAGGAAGTCGGAGAGCTGATCCATCAGGCCCTCGAGATTGAGAGCGTCGACCCAGCTGCCCTTGTACTTCGTGTAGCGGGTGAAGCGCATGGTGCCTCTGCATCGGTGTGCGGGAGTCCTGTTCGACTGGCGGTACCCGACACGTGCTGGACGGGTTCGAGTGCGGGCCCGGGTGCGATAGCTTCGGGCCATGACCCTGGACGCATCGGCGGTCCGTACCGCTCTTCTCGGTTTCTTCGACGCCCGTGCTCGCCCGCTTCCGTGGCGCGAGACCTCGGACCCGTATGCCATCTGGGTAAGCGAGATCATGCTGCAGCAGACGCGCGTCGAGACGGTAATTCCCTACTGGGAGCGCTGGATGGAGCGCTTCCCGCACGTGGATGCCCTGGCGTCGGCCGAAGAGGGTGAGGTGCTGAAGGCGTGGGAGGGGCTCGGGTACTACTCGCGCGCTCGGAATCTGAGGCGCGGGGCTGTGGTCGTGCGGGACCGATTCGGCGGCGACCTGCCCCGGACTCCGGAGACGCTGCGGGAGGTACCCGGGATCGGCGCCTACACCGCGGGAGCCGTCGCCAGTATCGCCTTCGGGGTCGCCACCCCTGCGGTGGACGGGAATGTCCGTCGCGTGCTGGCCCGGCTCCTGGACGAGCCCAAGCCAACCGACGCATGGCTGCGCGACCGAGCCGGCGAACTCGTCGATCCCGACCGCCCGGGCGACTTCAACCAGGCGCTCATGGAGCTGGGCGCGACCGTGTGCACGCCGCGATCGCCGAACTGCACGGGGTGTCCGGTGGCCACGGCGTGTGCGGCGCGGGCCGCGGGTACCGTCGACGAGCGACCGGAGCCGAAGAAGCGCAAGCCGGTGCCGGCGCGCGTATTCGCGGTGCGGGTGGATGTCGTGGTGGGCGACGGCGGGCAATGGAAGGTCCGGATGCGACAGCGCCCCAGTGAGGGGCTGCTCGGGGGGATGTGGGAGTTTCCGGCTAGGGAAATGACCGAGGAGAAGGGTGAGGCGCTCTTCGGCGCGGCCGTGGGCCCGGGGGAAGCCCTCGACCCGGTCGCCCACGTCTTCTCGCACTTCCGGGCCGAGTACCACGCGCGTGTCCGGGAACTCCCAGCTGCCGAGCCATCAGAGGGCCGCTGGGTCGGCGAGGATGAGATCGAGAGCCTGCCGCTCCCCGTGGCACAGCAGAAGATCGCTGCCCAGGTGCGGAACTGGATGTCGGAACGGGTTGCAGAGTCGGGGTTCTAGCGGTAGCCCTGAACGTCCGACATCGCACGTTCCGGAGACTGTAATGCACACCCGATCTGTCCGCCTGTCCGCCGCCGTGGCGCTCGCCGTATCGCCGGCCCTTCTCAGCGCCCAGGGCGCGCCCTCCTTCTACGAGCCCGGCATCTCGCCGGACGGTGAAGAGATCGCGTTCGTCTCGGGCGGAGACATCTGGACCGTATCCGCCGACGGGGGCGCTGCGCGGCTCCTGATTGCGCACTCGGCACATGAGTCCCGCCCGCTCTACTCGCCGGATGGCACGCACCTCGCCTTCAATTCCAACCGGAATGGCGGCATCGACGTGTTCGTCATGGACCTCGCGACGGGCGACGTTCAGCGGCTCACAACCGATGCCGGTTCCGAGGAGCTGAACGGCTGGTCGCAGGATGGCGACTGGATCTATTTCAGCTCGAGCGCGGAGGATGTCGCCGGCACCCACGACGTGTTCCGCGTGCGCGCGACCGGCGGAACGCCGATGGTCGTAGCCGGAGACACCTACGAGGGCGAGTACTTCTCGGCTCCGGGCCCGGATGGGATGCTGGCGATCTCGACGCGTGGGGATCAGGCCCGCAGCCAGTGGTGGCGGAACGGTCGCTCGCACATGGATGAGTCCGAGATCTGGATCGTCGACGAGGCGACGACGGAGGGCGGCACACCGACCTATCGGCCCATCGTGACAGGCGGGAAGAACATGTGGCCGATGTGGGTGGCCGGTTCTGACGGCCCGCTGCTGGCCTTCATGTCGGACCGCACGGGGACAGAAAACCTCTGGGGCGTGCAGCTCGGCGCATCGGGCGAACCGGCAGGCGAGCCGCGCCCGATCACGCAGTTCGAGGACGGGCGTGTGCTCTTTCCCTCGATCGCCAAAGATGGAGCGATCACCTTCGAGCGTGATTTCGGCATCTGGCTCAAGGATGCGAATGGTGACGCTGCTCGCCGCCTCGACATCAACCTCATGGGCGCGGTCGAGGGCCCGACCGCGGAGGCGGATGAGCAGGACTCCGGCTGGGGTTCGATGGCGGTGTCGCCCGATGGCGAGAAGTGGGCCTTCGAGGCGGGGGGCGACATCTGGGCAGCCTCCATGTCCGACGACGTGCCGGCGACCCGCGTCACGAACACCCCCTCCGAGGAAGGCGGCATCGTGTGGACGCCCGACTCCGAGGGCATCGTGTACGCCTCGTGGAGAACCGGGACCGAGAAATTGTACCACTACGACTTCACCACGGGCACCGAGCGCCAGGTCACGACCGGAGACGCCCGAGACGGCGCCGGTGATTTTTCGCCCGATGGACGCTGGCTCGCGTATTCCCGCCAGCTTCATGATGAGCGACAGCTCCGCGTGATCGACTGGGAGACCGGACAGGATCGCCTGCTCGCGGAGGACATATCCGGCGGCGCCGACTGGTCACCCGATTCCCGCTGGGTCGCCTACGGCGCCGAGACCGACGAGTTCAGCAATGTGAAGATCGTCCCGGTCGATGGGGGTGACCCGCGTCAGGCGAGTTTCATCGCCAGCTCCAACTTCAGCTCCGTGAACTGGAGCGCCGATGGCAGCTACATCGTCTACCGCACCGGCCAGCGCACCGAGCCGGGTGAGATGATCAAGATCGATCTGGTGCCCGCGCCGCCGACCTTCGACGAGGACGCCTTCCGCGAGCTCTTCAATGAGCCCACGGAGGACGAGGAGAGCGAAGAGGAGGAAGAAGGCTCACCCTCCGAGCCGGGCGAGCCCGTGGATGCTCCCGAGACGGTGACTATCGAGTGGGACGGGATCCGCCGCCGCGGCGGTGTGGTGCCGACGAGCTTCTCGGTCGGCTCGATCCTTCTTCACCCCGATGGCGAGTCCGGCGTGGTCACCGGAGGCGGCGGCATGCGACGCGTCACCTTCGGTCCGAATGGAGATGTGGACTTCGAGTCACTCGAGGTGGGCGGCAATCCCATCGCCTTCTCGGAGAATGGACGCCAGCTCTACACGAGCCGCGGCGGCCAGCTGCGTGTCGTGTCGTGGCCGAGCGGGAATGAGAGCACGATCTCGACGTCCGTCGAGGTCGTCGATGACTTCGAGCGCACCAAGGTCGCGGCCTTCGAGCACGGCTGGGGTGAGATGCGCGACGGCTTCTATGACCCGGACTACCATGGCACCGACTGGGATGCCGTGCGTGACGAGTTCCGGCCGCAGATCGAGGGCGCACGGACCCGGGCCGAGTTCGGCCGGCTCATGGACATGATGCTCGGAGAGCTCAACGCGTCGCACCTGGGACACTCCGGTCGCACCGGCGCACCTCAGGGCGGAGACGGGCACTCCACCGGGCGGGTCGGGCTGCGCTTCGACCGCGTCGCCTACGAGAACGACGGGCGATTCGTGGTGACCGAGGTGATCGAACTTGGACCGGCTGATGTTGCTGGAGGCATCGAGGTCGGCGACGAGATCGTCTCGATCGATGGGACGCCCCTCGGTGCCGACTCGGATCTGAACCTCCTGCTCCGAGACACCCCGGGCGAGCAGGTCATGCTCGGGGTCGCTGCGGGCGGTGACACCGAGGAGGTCGAGGTTCTGGCCACCTCGTCCGGCGCCGAGGGTCAGCTGCGCTACCGCAACTGGGTCGAGAGTCGCCGGGCATACGTCGACCAGATCAGCGATGGCCGCGTGGGATACGTTCACATTCCCTCGATGTCGCAGGGCTCGCTCACGCAGTTCATTCGTGATCTCGATCAGCTGAACCACGCCAGGGACGGCGTGGTGATCGACGTCCGCGACAACAATGGCGGCTTCGTGAACGTCTACGCGATCGACGTCCTGGCCCGGGAGAATTACCTGTCGATGGAGTCCCGCGGCAGCGATGTCCGTGCTCCGGCACGGGTACGGCTGGGTCAGCGTGCGCTGCTCGCGCCTACCGTGCTGGTCACCAACCAGAACACCCTCTCCGACGGTGAGGACTTCACCGAGGGATACCGCGAACTCGGGCTGGGCAGTGTGGTGGGTGAGCCCACCGCCGGCTGGATCATCTTCACCAGCAGCAGAGGCCTCGTCGACGGCACCTCGGTCCGCATGCCCAGCACCTATGTGCGCGACAACCGAGGCCAGAACATGGAGCTCAACCCGCGGCCCGTGGATGTGGAGGTCGAGCGTCCAGCCGGTGAGTCCTATCAGGGCATCGATAGCCAGCTGGACGCGGCGGTGCGCACCCTTCTGGGGCAGATCGACGGCGGGATGTAGGCATGTCGACAGGGCAGGAAACCGGACCGGCCCGAGGCCACGCGTCGCCTCGGGCCGGTTTCGTATGCGGAGGTGGTGAGCTCTAGAAGCTCAGGCCCACACGCAGCGACCAGAAGTTGATGTCGCCGGTGATCTTGAAGTCGGCGATCGCCTCGAGCGGTCCGATGGAGGCGCCGACCTCCGGTACGATCCCGACCTCGTTGTCGATGTCTCCGCCGGCGTAGTAGTTGGCGTTGGCGCCCACCCAGAACAATGGCCCGAGTCCGAGCTTCGCCCCCGCGCCGACGTTGAAGAAGTCGGCGTCATCAAAGCTGTCTTTGCCGGAAAGCCGGGTGAATCCGGCGTTGGCGTGGAGGCCGGCGAGGATGAGTGAGAGTCCGGCGCGGCCCTGAACCGTGAATCCGGTCTCTGCAACGTCGGCAGCGTCGCCCGTGGGACCAGCGGGGCCTCCGGAGATCGAGGTGGAGATCTGCGCCTCGGCTGCGGCGGGCCCGAGCAAGAGCAGAGCAGCAGCCAGTGCTGCGGCGGAAACAGAGATCGTTCGCTTCATTGAAATACCTCGTCTGGAGGGAGGGGGATCGTTGCGGCGAAGATAGGGCAGAGAGGCGCAGCACGGCACGTCGTGGTGGTTCAGCTCGGGGCCGCGCCCACCAGACTCATCGCATTGCGAATCCGTGACTCGAGCTTGGCAGGCTCGTCACTCCCGATGTAGATCCTTCTCCCGTCGTGCGTCCGCAGGAGGACGGCTTCGTTACCTCGGGCCGTCCACGCCCGCTTCTCGCCCCGGCCCCGGAGACCCCATCCGCCGAACTCACGAAGGGGCTGATAGGTGACCGATTCAAGCTCTCGGATGTTCGAGAACTCGATGAAGGTCCTGAGCAGGCGCAATCGCCCCAGGCCGACCCGCAGCCCGTCGGGCTCGATGGTTACCAGCAGCCCGCCGACGAGAACCTGAATGAGCACCGCGGTGCCGAGACAGGTCAGAGCCACCCAGAGCGAGCCCGCCGTGGCCGCGGCGATTGCCGAGCCGCCCACGGCTCCCCAGAGCACGAGGTAGACCCATCCGGCCCAGCTGGTGAACTCCCGATACAGTTCGCGGGGCTGATTGCGCATATCCGGTTTCCGTTCTGAGTCTGATCGCGGTGTCGAGCGGGGCGAGTCCGCCCGCCCGCTTTCCACTCTGCTACGAGATGCGGTGCGCCGCTATTCAGCCCTCATCAGCAGGGCCTTGGCGGCACACCTCTGCGTCTGCCTTCGATCGGCAGAACCGATCGAGCTATCCGATATCTGTATGTTATGGCGTGAACTTCAGGCAGAACTGAAGCGTATAGTGCACGAAGGTTCGACAGGTATGCCATACCTACGGAGGTGTCCCATGCAGCTTGGAATTCGCTCGGTTTTCTTTCGCGCTACACTGCTCCTGCTGGCCGCTCTGGGCCTGGGAGTTCTGGGACCATCCAGCCTGGAGGCACAGCGATTTGCGGGTCGCGTGGTCGATGCGGCAACGGGTGAGCCGCTCGCTGGCGTGCTGCTTCGCACGACCCCGGGCGATTTCGTCGAGGTGACGGATCGAGACGGACATTTCGTCTTTTTCCTGGTCGGCGAAGACCTTCCAGTGGACCTGACCGCGGAGCGTACGAGCTACCGGGGGGAGACGGTCCGCGTCGAGACTCAGCTGTCCGACCTCGAAATCCGACTCGCGCGGGCACCGATCGCCCTGGAAGGCCTCAGGGCCGAGATCACCTTCGACCAACGCTACGACGACCTGCAGAACCTGCTGGATCGGCGGTATGCAGAGTTCTCGGGCATCGTCCGGACCGTCGGTCGAGACCAGATCATGGTGTACGACGAGGACCACGATGGCGATCCCTATGCCATGCTGTCCGGAGCCCTGGACCTGTGGTCCGACTTCAATGAGCAGCAGGACGTGTTGCGCGCGCTTCGCGTGCCGGGTGGATTCACCCAGTTCGAGGTGTACGTGGACGACCGACGCGTACCGCTGACGGCGCTGACGGAGACGCCCAACGCGTCGTGGTGCCGAGCCGAGGTGTTCTACCAGGCCTTCTTCGAGGACATCGATCCGGCAAATCAGTTGATCGGGCGAGATGCCCCGTCACAGCTCCGAGCCTACTCCTGCTCCTACTTCGCGCGGATCGCCGGCGGAATGGCGCCGATGCCCAATGAGATCTGCTTCGGCGGGCTGGCGGCGTGGGCCAATGAGCCGGTGAACCCCTCGATGGACGGTGACTTCAGCATGTCCGATCAGGGGAGTCAGGGGCGGTGGGGCTTCCGCAGCCGGGTCAACACGACCACCCAGCAGCCGTTCTCCTCGGACGGTTTCTTCGGACGTGGGGCGATGCGGACCTGCGTACCGATTCAGCGGCGATGAGCATCACCGCCGAGGCGGCCAGGTGAGGGTCTCGCGCTCGTCGTACGCGCGGTTCAGCGCGCGATAGCGCTCCATGATGACATCGGTCTGAGCGCGGATCCGACGTCCCGCGGTCTCGCAATCCGGGGCCTGCACCGAGAGGATCGCTCGGTGCAGGTCGCGGATCGCCTCGAGGGCGAAGGCCCGGTGATCCTCCTCGTGCTTTCGTAGAAGCATCTCGAACTCGTCCCACATCTCCTGCAGCGCGAAGGCCGACCCGGCACGTTGCGTCCAGCGAGGTACGGTGATCGTGGTGCTCATCGACAGGTCGAGATCACCCACGCGACACGAGTCGGCCGTCCGCTCCCACTGGGTCGCCCAGTTGAAGCGCCAGTTGTGCAGCCCCCACACGATGCGGCCGCCATTGGCAGGGCCGCGCTGGTTCAGGGATTGGTAGATCGCCTGCGGCGTGCGCCCGAAGATGGCGAAGCTTTCCTCCGATACATCGACGGTGACGCCTTCCGGCACGGGGAGGTCGGAGGGAATGAAGCTGCCCGAGGAGGCGCAGCCCGACAGGAGTGTGACGACGGCCAGGCGCGTGAGATGGATATGTGGAATGCGCTTCACGAGCCGATGGCCTCCAGCGCCTGATCGAGATCAGCGATGATGTCGTGCGGGTCCTCGACGCCCACGCTGAGCCGCACGAGGGCCGGCGTAATCCCGATCTTCTCGCGAAGCTCGGGCGGTACGTCGGAGTGTGTCATGGTGCCCGGGTGCTCGGCCAGGGACTCGGTGCCCCCGAGGGACACGGCCAGCTTGATCAGCTGGAGCGCGTTGAGGACACGGAACGCCTCAGCTTCTCCGCCCTCTACCTCAAAGGAGATCATCCCGCCGGCCGACGTGCACTGCCTGCGGTAGACCTCGTACTGCGGATCGCTCTCAACGAGGTGACCCAGATAGTTCACACGGGTGACGTGCGGGTGTGCCGCCAGGAAATCAGCGATGACCTCGGCGTTTCGTGCCTGGGCCTCCATCCGGAGCTTGAGCGTCTCGAGCGATCGCATGACCAGCCAGCACGTCCAGGGCCCGGCCATCGTCCCGAAGATCGTGCGCATGGTCTTGATTTCGACCATCAGTTCCTCGCGCGCCAACGCGGCACCCGCGATGAGGTCGGAGTGCCCGCCGACATACTTGGTCAGCGAGTAGAGGACGATGTCGGCGCCGTGCTCCAGCGGATGCTGGAAAACCGGTCCGAGGAAGGTGTTGTCGACGGCGACGAGGGCCGGCCGGTCCTCCGAGCCGCACGTCGCGGCAGCATCTGCGGTAGAACGGATGTCGACCAGACAGTTGGTCGGATTGGCCGGCGTCTCCAGATAGATCATCCGGACCCTCTCGCGCAGGCCGTCGCGCTCCAAGACCCGGTTCAGCCCTTCGGCGCCCTCGGTGGCCGGGTAGGCCACGACCTCGATACCCCATTCGGGGAGGATCTTGTGGAAGAGGTACTCGGTGCCGCCGTAGATGGGCTCCGAAAACACGACCGCGTCCCCGGGCCTCAGGAAGGACATCACCGTGGTCGTGATCGCCGACATCCCGCTCTCGAACACCGCGCACCCGTCGGCTTCGTCCCAGAGGGCGAGCCGATCCTCGAGGATCTCCAGGCCGGGATTGTTGAGGCGCGAGTAGATCAGGCCGATCTGCTCACCGGGGTCCTTGTCGCGCAGCCCGTACGCCAGCTCGAAGAAGGCCTTCCCCTCCTCGGCGCTCTCGAAAACGAAGGTCGAGGTCTGGAAGATGGGCGGCTTGACCGCGCCCTCGGAGAACTCGGGCGCGTAGCCGTAGCTCATCATGAGGCTCTCGGGACTCAGCGTGTGATCGCCGATCGTCCGATGCCCCTTCTTGTCCCAGGTCATGGGCTCTTGGCCGGCCGGGCAGGAGGGTGCTCTCCCACTCGGCGACGGCCGGAACCGCGCGGGAGGTGACTACGCTCGTAGGCTCGCTCGCGCCGGACCCTCAGACAACCCTGATCGGCGCGCTGCCAACGCACCCCCCGCCGGGTTCAGCCCAGCTCGAGCCCGCCGAAGGGGTCGAAGGCGCCGCCCCCTGAGGCCGGTCCCTCGCCCTGTCCACCACCATGAGGCGTCCGGCGGTATCCGCCACCACTCGAGCGCGAGACACGACGCTCGGCGACCAGTGCTTCCAGTACCAGTTCGCACGCCGCCACGCGCTCACCGTCGGTCGCATCCGGGGATGCCAGACCCGTCTGCTCGATGAGGTCCATCAGGCCGGGCACGAGTTCGAAGCCCTGGATGCAGGCCGAGGCCGAGGCATCCGTCCCGAGCTGCAGGGCGCCGCCTTCCTCGAAGTATTCGACGATCTCCTCGACGTCCGCGCCCCCGGCACGCTCCTCGAAGGTGGCGTGCGACGCGGAGGCGATGAGCTCGCGGGCGATCTTGTCGTGGCCATGGAGCTCACCCTCGTACTCGAGCTCCATCTTCCCGGTGATCGCCGGAAGCGAAGCGTAGATGTCGGACACGCGCGGCACCGCCTGCTCCTCGTTCAGGAGCACGGCACGCCGCTCGGCGTTCGATACCACGCTCTCCAGCACGGTGATCGGCATGCGCTGGCTGACGCCAGAGCGCTGGTCGATGCGCTTGTCGTCACGAGCACGGAAGGCGATCCGCTCGATGACCTGCTCGACGACCTCGGGCACGATCACCTCGGGGCCCTCACGCTGAACCCACGCTTCCTGGCGCGTGACCTGAATGCCGGTGTCGATCTCGGTCGGGTAGTGCGTGCGAATCTCCGACCCGATCCGGTCCTTGAGCGGCGTGATGATCTTGCCACGCGCCGTGTAGTCCTCCGGATTGGCCGTGAAGACCATCAGCACGTCCAGGGGAAGCCGAATCGGGTAGCCCTTCACCTGCACGTCTCCTTCCTGAAGGACGTTGAAGAGGCCGACCTGAATCTTGCCCGAAAGGTCGGGGATCTCGTTGATCGCAAAGATGCCGCGGTTGGCGCGGGGCAGCAGCCCGAAGTGGATCGTCAGCTCGTCGGCCAGGATGTGACCGCCACGCGCCGCCTTGATCGGGTCCACGTCCCCGATGATGTCGGCGATGGTCACGTCCGGCGTCGCCAGCTTCTCGACGAAGCGCTGGTCGCGGTGCACCCACTCGATGGGCGCGTCGTCTCCATGCTCCTCCACGATCACGCGACCCTGCTTGGAGATCGGGTGGAAGGGATCGTCGTTGATCTCGCTCCCCGCCAGGATCGGCACCTCATCATCCAGCAGATTGGCGATCTGTCGGAGGATGCGGCTCTTCGCCTGACCGCGGAGCCCGAGCAGGATGAAGTCGTGGCGTGCGAGGAGCGCATTCACGATCTGCGGCACGACCGTGTCCTCGTAGCCGTGGACCCCCTCGAAGATCGGCTCCCCGGAGCGCAGCCGCTCCATGAGGTTGGCTCGGATCTCTTCCTTTACCGGGCGGGACGTCCATCCCGAGTTTCTGAGTTCACCGACGGTGGTGGGACGCGCTGTGGACATCTGACTCCGAAGCGTTCGAGGTCCCCGCGTTCAGCGGGGGGTCGGGTTATCTTTTACCCGTTCAGGCGTGGGCCATCGCTACCCCCGGTGCGGGGACGGGGTCCTGCGCCGCACAGACGCACCGCACCGCCCTCGCGGACCACCGCGAGCAGGGGCCCAGGTACCAGGAGCAGAGATGTCGCAGGACGCTCTCGCAAAGACTTCCGACGTTGATCTCGGACCGAATGTCCGGCCCCTCGATCACCAGCCGCCGCTTCCGAAGAGCCGACTGATCGTCGAGGAGCAGCCCGATGAAGAGGCCGTGCCGATGGACGTCGTGTTCGTGGGCGGTGGCCCCGCCGGCCTCGCGGGCGCGATCGAGCTCGCGCGCCTCGTGAAGGAGGACAACGAGAAGGGGGGTGACCTCGGGGACATCGAGATCGGCGTACTCGAGAAGGCCGGGGCGCTGGGCGAGCACACCCTGTCCGGTGCGGTCATGAATCCGCGTGCGCTGCGCGAGCTCTTTCCGGGGATGTCCGATTCGGAGCTTCCGCTCGGCATACCGGTCTCCCGGGAGGCCGTCTACTTCATGACCGAGAGTCGGGCGCAGCGTATGCCCACGCCTCCGACGATGAAGAACCACGGCAACCACTCGGTGTCGCTTTCCGAGGTCGTCCGGTGGATGGGCGAGCAGGCCGAGGCCATGGGCGTGAACGTCTTTCCGGGCTTCCCGGTGGAGTCGTTGCTCGTGGACGGTTCGGATGTCGTTGGCGTGCGGACCGTGCCCTCGGGTCTGGACCGTGACGGAAATCCGAGCGCGCCGGACGCCATGCCGGCGATGGACATCACCGGGCGGGTGACGGTGCTGTCCGAGGGCACGCGCGGCATGCTCAGCCAGGCCTGGTACGACTGGCAGCGGATCGGATCCGACAACCCGCAGATCTACGCGCTGGGCGTGA
>JGI12048J13642_10361126_pt1 | contig 19335 bp, 18 predicted proteins | sample ElkSlonscriptome_16_FD_13642 | JGI IMG/M metagenome (IMG submission 13642)
GTTTCAGCGGTGGCCGTGTCTTCTTCTTTGTTACAACTTGTAAGAGCGAGTCCTATCAAGGCTATTCCAATAATTGTTATCCTTTTCATTTTAATTGGGTTTTTAGTTTATGAATTCCCGGCCGGGGCAATTTTCACTTCTTGGATAATGAAGAATCGAAAAGGTTTAATCAGATTCTAAAAAATAATCCGAGCTTTGTGCAGTCATGGATTGATGGCCTGTTTTCAAGCTTTGCGCAGTTATTCAATCCGTTCTCTCAACAAAACTTGCGCAGCCCCTTTGTGCAATAGAAAAAACATCTTATCTTCGCAGCCCCAATTTGGGGGAGTAAACTAGCTAAATAGCTTATATACAGTGGATACATTAAGTTACAAAACCGTATCGGCCAATAGCGAGACCGCTGATAAAAAGTGGGTAATCGTTGATGCAGAAGGCCAAATTCTTGGTAGAATGGCTTCTAAGGTTGCCAAAATGATCAGGGGAAAGCATAAGCCAAATTATACACCACATGTTGATTGTGGAGATAATGTGATTGTTATCAACGCTGAGAAAGTTGCTCTTTCAGGAACAAAAATGGAAGACAAAACTTATATACGTCACACAGGTTACCCTGGAGGTCAGAAATCTCTAACAGCTGCTGAGTTGATGGAGAGACGTCCAATTCGCCTGGTAGAAATGGCAGTAAAAGGGATGCTTCCAAAAAATAAGCTTGGTAATAAGCTTTACACCAACCTACATGTTGTAGAAGGGTCAGAGCATAAATTCCAGGCACAGAAGCCAGAAAAAATCGATCTTAACAATATTAAGTAATGGAGGTGATTAACACACTCGGTCGTAGAAAAAAATCAGTTGCACGTATTTACATGCAAAATGGAACCGGAGGCGTAACAGTGAACGGTCGCGACTTTAAAGAATATTTTCCGACGATGCCGCTTCAGTACAGAATTCATCAACCGTTTATGCTTACTGAAACAGAAGGTAAGTACGATGTAAACGTGAATGTACGTGGTGGAGGAATTACCGGACAAATTGAAGCTGTGCGTCTTGGAATTGCAAGAGCATTGGTAGAAGTTGATCCGGAAATGAAAACCAAGCTAAAGGCAGAAGGATTGATGACGCGTGATCCACGTATGGTTGAGCGTAAGAAATTCGGACAGCCAAAAGCTCGTAAGAAATTTCAATTTAGTAAGCGTTAATATTTACTGCGCTTGTTTAGTATCTAAATTGACGGGATCTCAAAAGAGCTACCCGTCAATTGTTTTTTAACAGAATGTAAACCAAATTAGTATGTCAGAAACAAAAGATGCCCGTTTTAAAAAATTACTCGACGCGGGTGTACACTTCGGCCACTTAACACGTAAGTGGAATCCCAACATGGCTCCTTACATCTTTGCTGAAAAGAAAGGAATCCATATCATCGACCTGAACAAAACATCAGTTAAGTTAGACGAAGCTTGCAATGCTGTTCGCCAGATTGCAAAATCAGGTAAGAAAATTCTTTTCGTTGCGACGAAAAAACAAGCTAAATCTATTATGGAAGAAAAGGTTAAACCTACGGGTATGCCTTATATTTCTGAAAGATGGAGTGGAGGAATGCTTACCAACTTTGCAACAGTTAGAAGAGCAATTAGAAAAATGGCAAGCATCGATAAGATGGGAGCAGATGGAACCTTAGATACTCTTTCTAAAAGAGAAAGGCTTCAGATTTCTCGTCAACGTGCAAAACTGGAAAGAACACTTGGATCTATTGCTGATCTGACAAGATTGCCAGCTGCAATTTTTATTGTTGATATCAACAAAGAGAATATTGCTTTGGCTGAAGCACATAAACTGGGGATTAATACCATCGCTATGGTAGACACAAACTCAGATCCGAATAAAGTTGATTTTGCCATTCCGGCCAACGATGATGCATCACAATCTATTGCGGTTGTTCTTGATCACATCACCGCTGCTGTGCAGGAAGGATTGAGCGATAGAAAAACTGCCAAGGACAAGCAAGCCGCTGAAAAAGCAGCTGGAGAGAAAAAGAAAGAAGAGAAGAAGAAGGCAGAAAATAAGGAGAAGAAAGAAAAGAAAGAAGAGTCAACAGAAGCATAATTCATTTCAAAACACATTAGAATCATGAAAATTTCTGCTGCTGAAGTAAATAAACTTCGTAAGCAAACTGGAGCGGGAATGATGGACTGCAAAAAAGCCTTGGTTGAAGCCGAAGGTGATTTTGAAAAAGCAGTTGACATTCTCCGCAAAAAAGGGCAAAAAGTAGCTGCGAAACGCAGTGAAAGAGATGCATCTGAAGGAGTTGTTCTCGCAGGTAAAACTGAAGATGGAACGCATGGTGCTATTATCGTTGTAAACTGCGAAACCGATTTCGTAGCCAAGAACGATGACTTCACAAATTTTGCTGAAAACATATTAAATATCGCTCTTGATAAGAAGCCTGTAGATCTTGCTGCTCTTTTGGCTCTTCCTTACAATGACGATATGACTGTTGAGCAAAAAATCACTGAGCAAACCGGTGTAGTTGGCGAGAAAATTGAACTATCTAGCTACGATACAGTTAATGCGGATAGCGTAATTTCTTATATCCACCCAGGTAACAAACTGGCTTCCATTGTAGGTCTGAACAAGTCTGGCGATTTCTCTGAAATCGGAAAGGATGTAGCTATGCAAGTAGCTGCTATGGCTCCTGTTGCTCTTGATAAAGAGTCAGTTCCACAAGATGTAATTGAAAAAGAAATCGAAGTAGGAAAAGACCTTGCCATTCAGGAAGGTAAGCCTGCTGAACTAGCTGAGAAAATTGCCATGGGAAGATTGAATAAATTTTTCCAGGAAAATACATTACTCAATCAGTCTTTTATAAAAGACAATAAAAAATCCATCAAGCAATACCTCGGAGAAGCTGAAGATGGCTTAAGTGTTACTTCGTTTAAGCGTTTTTCGCTTAGCTAAGAAATACAATTTGATTCGAAGAAGGAGTCCGAATGCTTTCGGACTCCTTTTTTTTTGATAATTTTCGGGCCGCTTTTAAGTACCATTTCCAACTATGAAATATAAAAGGATTCTCCTTAAACTTAGCGGTGAAGCCCTGATGGGCGACAAACAGTTTGGCATTGACAACAATCGCCTGGCTCAGTACTCCCGCGAAATCAAAGAAATAACCGATATGGGCGTTGAACTCGCCATCGTTATCGGTGGCGGCAATATTTTTCGAGGCTTGCAGGCGGCCGAAGGTGGAATGGAACGCACCCAGGGAGATTATATGGGCATGCTAGCTACAGTTATTAATGGAATGGCTCTTCAATCTGCCCTGGAGCTGATTGATCTTAAAACAAGGCTTATGTCAGCTATCAAAATGGAGCAAGTGGCAGAACCATTTATTAGAAGGCGAGCTGTTAGACACCTTGAAAAAGGAAGAATTGTAATTTTCGGTGCAGGAACGGGAAACCCATATTTTACAACAGATTCTGCTGCGGCACTTCGCGCAATTGAAATCGAAGCAGATGTAATACTGAAAGGCACACGAGTGGATGGAATCTATACGGCAGATCCGGAAAAAGACAGTTCAGCTACAAAATACAGTACCATAACTTTTGATGAAGTTTATCAAAAAGGTTTGAGTGTGATGGATCTCACGGCTTTCACCCTGTGCAATGAGAATAAACTTCCTATTATTGTTTTTGATATGAACTCACCCGGAAATCTAAAGAAGGTTGTGGTGGGAGAAGAAGTAGGTACATTGGTTAACTTTTAAGTCTACGAATTATGAACGAAGAAATTGATCTCATTAAAGAAGACGCCAAGGAGTCTATGGTGAAAGCCATTCGTCACCTGGAAGACGAGCTTTTGAAAATCAGAGCCGGTAAAGCCAATCCATCTATGTTAGATGGGGTTATGGTTGAATATTACGGCAATCCAACCCCGCTCAATCAGGTGGCAAATGTCAATACTCCCGATGCAAGAACCATTCGTGTGCAACCATGGGAAAAGAATATGCTGGAACCTATAGAGACTGCCATTTCTTATGCCAATTTGGGGCTGAACCCACAAAATAATGGGGAAGTCGTAATGATAAACGTTCCCGCACTTACGGAAGAGCGGAGAAAAGATCTCGTTAAAAAATGCAGGGCAGAAGCGGAAAATGCAAAAGTTAGTATTCGCAGTGCCAGAAGAGATGCTAATGACGAAATTAAAAAGCTACAGAAGGAGGGTCTGAGTGAAGATCTGGCTAAGGATGCTGAAGAAGAAATTCAAAACCTGACAGATCATTACAACGCAAAGGCCGAAAAGGAAATTGAAAGCAAGGAAAAGGACATCATGACCATTTGATGGCTTCGCATCTTGTTGTAGATAACTACGATTCATTTACCTACAATCTTGTTCATATTCTGGAAGACCTTCATTCGGAAAACCTGGATGTTATCCGGGTAGACGATGTAGATCTCAGCACACTTAAACAGTATCGTTCCGTAATACTTTCGCCGGGGCCGGGCCTTCCGGATGAATCAAAAAATCTGATGCCCATAGTAAAAACCCTGCTTGAGTCTGGTCAAAAAACCCTTGGAGTCTGCCTGGGAATGCAGGCTTTAGCTCTGGCTTCAGGAATGAAACTCAAAAACCTGGAAGAAGTGCATCACGGAGTTTCTCATGAAATGATTAAGCCAAGTATGGATGCAAGGCTTTATCAAAATATAGAAATTCCTCTCATGGTAGGTCGATACCACTCCTGGGTAATTGACGAAAATACCCTGACAAAAGATTGGTTGATTACAGCGAAAGATGCTTCAGGAGAGATTATGTCAATGGAGCATGTCAGAAAGAAACTTTTCGCTATCCAGTATCATCCGGAAAGTGTGCTTACCCCGCAGGGACGAAAAATCCTAAATAATTATTTAAATGCCTAGGCCCATACCTTTGTGCCTTCGGAGCAATTCTTACAAATTTCTATTTCGCTTCGAGAGATCAGTAAACTCTGCCTGAAGGCATTGTAAGACTCACCCCACCACACTTCTTTGAAACTAGTGTTTCCGAATTGACCGAGCTCGTGCGTAGCATCTTTATCAAAGCAGCATGGCACGATACGTCCATCCCAGGTAATAACACAAGAGTGCCACATACGCCAACACTGATTTAATAGTTTGTTCTTGATCGACCAGGTGCCATCTTTTTCTTGTTTGTATCGAGCGTACTTGTCAATAGTCGGTATTAGGTCATTACCGTTTTCATACGAATAAACTTGTGCAGTTTTGAGCAATACCCCATCAACGCCCAATTCATCTGCAAGTTTATATACATCCTTAATCTGGTGTTCATTAGGTCGTACCACCAAAAATTGGAAATAGACTAAAGGAAAAAGTGCGTTTTTTTTCTCTTTGGCGGCTAAGATGTTTCGGGTGCCTTCAATTACCTTTTTGAGTTTTCCTCTTACCCGGTATTGCTCGTATACATCCTGGGTTGTTCCATCAATAGAAATAATCAGTTTATTCAATCCCGATTCCACAATCTCTTCGGCCACTTTTTCCGTTATGAAATGCGCATTTGTAGATGTGGCGGAGAATATTCCCCTGGATGAAGCTTTTTCAATTAAGGACACCATTTTGGGATGAATAAAAGGTTCTCCCTGAAAATAAAACGTTAAATACTGAAGTGTATCGCCAATTTCATCGAGAATTCCTTCTAAAAGATTTTCATTCAAATTTCCGGTAGGGCGGGTAAAGTTTTTTAACCCGCTTGGGCATTCCGGACAACCTAAATTGCAAGCTGTAGTTGGCTCAATTGAAATAGAAAGCGGTAAGCCCCATTGGTGGGGACTCTTGGTGTAGCGCGAGTAGTGATAACCCGACCAAAGTTTCCATAGGTTTTTTGCTCGCTTCAGAGTGGCTTGCTTCAGGTAGTATTTCGCCTCTATTTCTTTGGCTTTTCTCACTCTGCTAAGGTATACCAGAAATCTGGAATAATAGAAGGCCCTTTATGAGATCAACAATCTTATATTTGTGGGTTTATCTGAGAGCCAATGTGGGAAAGAACCGCCGGATTTATTCTTAGAAACCGATTGCCGCTGCTAATCGTTGTGCTGCTGATTACCATGTTTATGGCATATCAGGCTCAGTTCGTTACGATGAGCTACAAGTTTGGTGGAATTCTTCCCAAAGACGACAGCACCCAGGTAGAATACGACCGCTTTACCCAAAGATTTTCTGAAGATGGAAACGTTCTCGTTCTCGGGGTAAAGGGTGAAAACTTTCACAGTTACCCAATCTTTGCAGAATGGTATGAGCTGGGCAATGATCTGAGAAAAATAGAAGGTGTTGACTCTGTTTTTTCTGAAGCTCATCTGTTTACGTTAAAGAAGAATACCGATTTAAGGAAATTTCAACTTGAAAGGGTCGTTCAGCGAAAGCCAGAGTCTGTGGAAGAAGTCGACAGCCTGAAAAAAGAAATTTCATCTCTGCCGTTCTATTCCGGATTGCTTTTCAATGATAGCACAGGGGCTAGCCTGATGATGTTGTTTACCAACAGAGATAAATTTAATTCTGATGAGCGGGTAGAAGTTGTTGAAGCCATTGAGGCACGTGTAGACGAGTTTACAGCTTCTACAGGTCTGGATGTGCATCTTTCAGGGCTTCCCTATATCCGCACCATGCAGACGGCCAAGATCAAACAGGAGTTGGGAATGTTTGTCGGTTTAGCTGCGGGAATAACGGCCCTGCTCATGCTTCTCTTTTTCAAGAGCTTTAGGGTGATGTTCATCTCCTTACTCGTAGTTATTATTGGGGTAATTTGGTCTCTCGGGACTATTAGTTTGCTCGGTTTTAAGCTCTCCGCACTAATGGGATTGATTCCACCCTTAATTATTGTTATTGGAGTTCCGAACTGTGTCTTTCTCCTGAATAAGTACCACAGCGAGTTTAAAAAGCATGGAAATCAAATAAAGGCTTTAAACAGGGTTATTCATAAAGTGGGGAACGCAACTTTCATGACCAATGCTACTACAGCGATGGGGTTTGCCACTTTCATATTTACGCAGAGTGCCATGCTAAAGGAGTTTGGTATTGTGGCTTCAATTAATATACTCAGTGTTTTCCTTTTATCACTCATTATTATACCCGGGCTTTTCTCATTTATTAATCCACCCAAAGAAAGACACGTAAAACACCTGGAAAGAACATGGGTAGGCAAGGTAGTTGATGCGCTTGAAAATATCGTTAAGAATCATCGTACGGCAACTTATATTGGAACGGTAGTCGTTCTGGGGCTTAGTATCTACGGTGCAACTAAAGTCCAAAGCACGGGTAATATTGTAGACGATTTACCAAAAGACGATCAGATTATAAAAGATTTGAATTTTCTGGAAGAGAATTTTGCTGGTGTTATGCCGTTGGAAATTCTTGTCAGTACAAAAGATAGTTCACGCGTTACCAAAGACAAGACATTAAGAAAAATAGAAAAGCTTCAGGGAGTCCTTGAAGGCTACCCTGAAATTTCTCGTTCCCTGGCCATAACAGATGCGGTGAAGTTTGCAAAGCAGGCCTATTACAATGGCTTACCCTCCAAGTATTCCCTAATTTCCAGCTACGAAAAGTCGTTTATAGCCCCTTATCTCAGAGGAAATGAAAGCGATGTAGGCGAAGTTTCTAAAATATTTCTGGATTCGACTCAGTACACCACGAGGATTTCTGCACAGATTGCAGATATCGGAACCATAGAGCTAGATAGCCTGATGTCCAGCCTTAAGCCGCAGGTGTATGAGATTTTCCCAAAAGATGAATACAAGATTACCCTTACTGGAACCAGTATAGTCTTCCTGGATGGAACAGACTATTTGGTCAAAAATCTCTTTATAAGTCTGGCGATAGCTATAACCGTCATCGCAATTCTAATGGCTTTGTTATTTAGCTCTGCCCGAATGGTTTTGATTTCGCTTATTCCGAATATCATTCCGCTGCTCTTTACAGCCGGGTTAATGGGCTTTTTTGGAATTGCAATAAAACCTTCAACCATTCTTGTGTTTAGCATCGCTTTTGGAATCTCCGTAGATGATACCATCCACTTCTTATCAAAGTACAGGCAAGAATTAAAGGCCAGATCATGGGATATAAGCACGTGTATAATCAATGCGGTTCACGAAACGGGTGTGAGCATGATTTACACATCAATTATTTTATTCTTTGGCTTCCTGGTATTTACTGCTTCCAACTTTGGAGGGACTGTGGCTCTCGGATTACTCGTTTCAGTAACGCTTTTGGTTGCAATGATCTCAAACCTCGTACTCTTGCCTTCAATGCTCATGTCTTTTCAGCGAAGTGTCGTGACCAAATCCTTTCGCGAACCACTTCTGGAAATAGTTGAAGAAGAAGAAGATATTGAATTGGAAGACCTTGAGATAAAAAAATAACCTGCCATGAAAGGAATTATTCTAGCCGGAGGCTCGGGAACAAGACTTTATCCGTTGACCATTGCCGTAAGTAAGCAGCTCATGCCGGTTTACGACAAACCCATGATATACTACCCCTTATCAACATTGATGAGTGCGGGAATAAACGATATCCTGATTATTTCGACTCCTCATGATATGCCCAACTTCAAGCGTTTATTGGGGGATGGTTCTCGTCTGGGATGTCAATTCACTTATGCCGTGCAGGAAGAACCGAATGGACTCGCGCAAGCTTTCGTTATAGGTGAAGAATTCATTGGCAGTGATAATGTTGCACTCATACTTGGCGACAATATATTTTACGGAAATGGTTTGGGAAGACTGCTCCAGGCAAATACAGAACCTCGCGGAGGAATTGTGTACGCTTATCACGTTTCAGATCCGGAGCGTTATGGCGTTGTAGATTTTGATGAGAATAATATCGCTTTATCAATAGAAGAAAAGCCGGATAAGCCTAAATCAAATTACGCTGTTCCGGGACTTTACTTCTACGACAACCGGGTTATTGATATTGCGAAGAACTTAAAACCCAGCGCTCGTGGGGAGTACGAAATTACAGACGTAAATAAGGAGTATCTTGCTCAGGGGGAATTACAGGTGTCTATTCTGGATCGAGGTACGGCCTGGCTTGATACAGGTACCTTTGATTCACTGATGCAGGCCGGGCAGTTTGTAGAAGTCATTGAGGGAAGACAGGGTTTAAAAATTGGCTGTATTGAAGAAATAGCTTTTAAGATGGGATTTATTTCTGCTGAGAAACTGAACGAAATAGCTCAACCTTTTGTTAAGAGTGGCTATGGTCAATACCTTCTTAACCTGCTTAAATGAATCTAGTAGAACTCCGGGAGCAATTTGAGTCTGAACTAAACGAATATCTGAACGCTCTCCCAAATAATAACCTTCACGCACCCATTAAGTACATCCTTTCGCTTGGTGGGAAACGGTTTAGACCCATACTGGTTCTATTGTCAGCTTCGGCGTTTGGAAAATTGGATAAAAAGACAAGACAGGCAGCTCTGGCAGTTGAAATCTTCCACAATTTCTCTTTGGTTCATGACGATATTATGGACGAGGCGCCTTTGCGACGTGGGAAAAAAACGGTACATGCAAAATGGGATGAGAACACCGCAATTCTATCGGGAGATGCGATGCTTATTGAAGCATATAAAATGCTTTCTCTTGCCGGGACGAGTTCAAATCTGAAAGATTTACTCGACCTATTCAATAAAACTTCAGCCGAAGTTTGCTGGGGCCAGCAGCTCGATATGGATTTTGAAATGCGGTCTGATGTAGATGTGGAATCGTACATTGAAATGATTGGTTTAAAGACTGCCGTCCTGCTGGGCTGTGCTCTCAAAATGGGGGCGATAGTTGGGAGAGCGAATAAAAAGGATGCGGACTTACTTTATGAGTTTGGAAAGCAAGCCGGAATCGGTTTCCAAATACAGGATGATTATCTCGATGCTTTTGGCGATCCTAAAAAATTCGGCAAACAGATTGGAGGCGACATCATTTCAAATAAGAAAACCATTTTGATCATTCGCGCACTTAAAATGGCCGATGAAGATCTGAAAAAAGAACTCAGTCAAATTTATTTTGAAAATTCCCTCAAAGATCAAAATGAAAAGGTTGAACGAGTTAAAGAGATTTTTGAAGCAATCGGGGTAGACCGGGAAACCCAGCAGCTTTCGAGAGATTATTTTAATAGAGCAGCAAAGTGCATTGACGAATTGACAATTTCTGACGAAAAGAAAAACTTATTCAGAGATTTTCTCGCCATGCTTGAGCAAAGGAGCTACTAATAAATTTCTGACAAAGCAGTTTTCAGTGTAGGAAACTCAAATTCAAATCCCAGAGATTTAATTTTTTCTGCCGATACATGGCTTCCTCCCAAAAGGATCTTAGACATTTCTCCAAAAACCAACTTCAGAGCAAAACCAGGTACGTTCGGCAGCCATAAGGGTTTATTCAGTTCATCGGCTACTGCTTTCGTAAGGTCTTTATTTGTAGACTTCTGACCACTTACTGCATTGTAAACCCCATTGGCACTTTCATTTTTGAGAACATAGGCATACATCATGCATAGATCCTTTATATGAATGCAAGGCATGTATTGATTTCCGCTGCCTATGGGTGCACCAAATCCCAATTTAATTGGTTTTGATAATTTTTCCAGAGCTCCACCATCTGCAGACAATACAACACCTGTGCGCAGTTTTACTACACGGCAAATGTCAGAGAACTGATCGGCAGCAGCTTCCCACTCAACGCAAATCTCAGAGACAAACTCATCAGCCGGAGGGTCGCTTTCTGTAAAAACGTGTTCTGTAGTGCTTGTTCCATAGTACCCAATTCCGCTAGCTGAAATAAAGGATTTAAGACCCACTGATTTTTCTCTTACGTAATTCAGCAAGAGCTCTGCAGACTTTACCCGGCTATTTACCAATACTTTTTTTCGCGAATCCGTCCATCGTTTGTCGGCTATTCCCGCTCCCGCGAGGTGAATAATACGCGTAACACCTTCAAAGGCATTTTCGTCAATGTAATTCTTATCCAGATCCCACTCAAAAGCTTTGCAGCCGAGGTGCATTTGCTCTCTTCGCGAAAGCAAAACAACTTGATACCCTCTTTCTTTTAAAATCGGAATTAAGTGTGAGCCAATGAGTCCGGTGCCTCCGGTTATCAATATTTTTTCCACTTCTGCTAAATTAAAAAGGCCGGCTAAGCAGCCGGCCTTCTTAACAAATAATTATCAATTATAGCTGTGGAATGAGTACAGCATCTATAACGTGAACCACCCCATTTGTTCCCTGAACATTGGTTAGAACTACGGTAGCGTCAGCATTAGTTTCATCTACATCTGCAATAGTAACGGCAGATTCACCGTCGTTAATCAAAATAGATTGAGTGTTTAAGGTTTCTACGGATCCACTTTGAATATCTTCTTCTCTTACCTGGCTTCCAATTACGTGGTATTGCAATACGGTTGTAAGGTCTTCATCAGAAAGCGAAGCAACGGTAGTAGCAATTTCTTCAAATGCAGCATCAGTAGGTGCAAAAACAGTCAGCTCAGCCGACTCATCGTCTAAAGCGGTTTCCAAACCGACCTGTAGAACAGAAGCCACCAATGCACTGAAATCACCTGGGTTGTTAATTGCATGATCAGCAACTGTGGGTAACAAAAGAACTCTATCTATGCCGTGTATCACCCCATTAGTAGCGAGAATGTCTGGTGCATTCACCTGGGTTTCATTATTGAGAAATACCCCATTCGATCTACTTTCCACCAATAGTGAAAGCTGATCACCTTCAGGCGATCCTAAAGATGAAGTTGTTACATAACCTTTCTCAGGTACATCGCCAGATCTGATTTCTGCTCCCAAAACGTGGTAGAGCAAAATATTCGTTACCCTTTCTGCACCCAATTCATCAACCAGGTCATCTACTCGGCTGCCATCAGAATCGTTGTCTACCAAATTTAATTCGTCAAATAGTGAGTTAAAGGCAGCATTATTTGGGGCAAAAACTGTTAATGTGGCGTTTTCGTCAGAAACAGCATCTACCAAATCTGCTGCCGCAAGGGCTTCAACCAGAATGCTGTAATTAGCATCTCCAGAAGCAATTTCTGCAATATTCTGTGTGGGGCCACTTGGCGTTTGCGGATCGTCGTCATCATCGTCGTCGTTACACGATACAACGAATAAACTTAAGGCTAACATTGCCAGTACATAGTGTTTACTTAATAATCTCATTTGGTGTATTTTTATTTTGTTAACATCCACTTAACACAGCGCTTTGCGAGTTGTTTTTGCTTGGGTATTCAGTAAATCAAGGGATAATGGACTTTCAAGCGCCACAGACAATATTTAAATCAAGGAGATCGTTTAGGGTTCAAACACTTCAATGTGTAGAATTAGCTGTCATGCAGCGCTTTTTTTTCCCTACATCTCTACACCTTTAAAAATTATTAAATATTGAAATCCCTCAATGGGTTTGCTAAATGAAAAAAGGAATTATTCTGACTTTCGCTCTCTGTTTATCGCTGATTTTAAAATCTCAGGAAGAACAGGTTTATATTGAATATTGGGATGAAGCAGAAACTAAAAAAAGATCTGAAGGCAAATACAAAGGCGGCGTAGAACACGGAGTCTGGAAATACTACTATAATGACGGCCAAATTCAAGAGAAGCGAACATATAGCTTTGGGCGACTCGATGGCCCCGCCGTAACTTATTTCACCAATGGAAAAATAGAACAAAAGGGCTACTTTGAATGGAATAAGCCCGATAGCCTATTTCAGGCTTATTATTACAGTGGAACTCCAAAAGAACAAGGAGTATTTGATCAGGGCGAGAAGGTTGGTATTTGGAAATACTGGTATCCAGACTCCATACCCCATATGGAAGAAAAATATACAGATAGATCAGAAACACTTCTAATAACTTATTGGGATGCATCAGGTCAAAAGCAGATTGTTCAAGGAGATGGAAAGCTTGAGGAGTACTATGATAACGGACAATTGAAGGCCGTTGAAACCTATACGAAGGGCGTAATGACGGGGCGTTCTAAAACGTGGTATTCTGACGGTGTTAAACGGTCTGAAGGAAATTACTTAAATGGTCTGAAAGACTCTACCTGGAATTATTATTACACCGGTGGTGGACTTTATAAAACAACGAACTTTTTAAAAGACTCTTTAGATGGAGCCTATGCCGAATATTTTGATTCGGGAAATCTAGCTATAGAAGGAAAATTTAAAAACGCTAAGAAAGAAGGTAAATGGATCTTCTACAGGAGAGAAGGTCATAAAGAAATGGAAGGAAATTTTTCAAACGGAAATAGGCAAGGAGACTGGACTTATTGGTTTGAGAATGGAACTGTGCAGACCAAAGGAAAATGGAATAATGGGGAAGAAGATGGGATTTGGGTTTACTACTATCCCGGTGGCGAACTCTGGAGAAAAGGACAATTTGAAAAAGGAAAGAAAAGTGGAGAGTGGGTAACCTACTTTGAAAATGGGAAAATTCTGCAAAAGGGAACATATATTGATGGCAAAGAAGATGGCCTTTGGAAGTCCTGGTATAAGAATGGCAACCCAAAAGACGAGGGGTTTTTTAAAGAAGGTAAAATTCAGGGAAAGTGGAAAGGGTGGTACCCGGATGGAGCGGCCAATTATGAAGGCGTTTGGGAGAATGATCAAAAATCTGGCAATTGGAAATACTGGTACCCTACTGGCAGAATGCAAGAGAATGCCTGGTATAAGGACGGAGCACTAAACGGACCTTATACTAGCTTTTCTGAGTCTGGTAATCCGGTAGAACAGGGCTCATACACAGAAGGTAAACCAGATGGAAGCTGGATATACTATTTTCCCGAAGGTGGAAAGATGCGAGAAGTAACCTACGATCAGGGAAAAATAAATGGTAAATCAATAATCTATCACAGACGGGGAGGAGAACCCCATTTGATAGAAGAATATGTAAACGGCAAAAGAGATGGAAAGAGCCGTGAATTTTCACCGCGGGGAAACCTGATAAAGGAAGTAGAATTCGAAAATGGCAGGCAAGTTAGAGTGGTAAAGGATAATACCATGGATGGTCGCTGATAAATAGCTTTTTAATCCGATTATTTACTTATCTTTGCGGCAGCAAACGAAAAAGAATTGTGAGGGGCTTGGCCCCTCTTTTTATTGATCATATTTTGATTAGCGAGAATACAATACGATCTCTGGTTGGAGAAAAGATTGAAGGCACAGACTATTACATTCTGAGTGTAGACATAAAGCCGGGTAATAATATTACCGTAGAGCTAGAAGGAATGGGGCCGGTTTCAATCTCAGATTGCGTTGATATTAGCCGTCAGATTGAGCACAATTTGGATCGCGAACTCGAAGATTTTTCACTTCAGGTAACATCGCCCGGGCTTGATAAGCCTCTAAAAGATTTTAGGCAGTATATCAAGAATGTGGGCCGCACCCTAAAAGTGAAACTAGAAGAAGGGCAAGAGCTGGAGGGAGAGTTGCTAGAAGCAGATCAAGAAAAGATTGTGCTGCAGACCAAGACGAAGAAGCGAGTAGAAGGAAAAAAAAGAAAAGAGTTAATCGTGGAAGATCACCAGTTGATTTACCCCGATATTAAGCAGGCAAAAATTAAAATACTATTCAAATAATAAGCCATGAGCGATATTAATTTGTTCGAATCATTTGCGGAGTTCAAAGAATTCAAGAATATTGACCGCGAGACTATGATGCGTATCTTAGAAGATGTGTTTAGAAGCATGTTGATTAAGAAGCATGGTACGGACGATAACTTTGATATTATCATCAATCCCGATGAAGGTGACCTTGAGATATGGAGAAACAGAGAGATTGTTCCGGATGGAGAAGTAGAAGATGATAATAGCCAGATAGCTTATACAGAAGCAATTAAAATTGAGCCCGACTTTGAAGTAGGTGAAGAGGCAACTGAGGAAATCAGACTTGATCACTTTGGAAGGAGAAGTATACTTTCCATGCGTCAGAACCTGGTTTCTAAAATAATTGAGTTAGAAAAAGACAGTCTTTACAAGAAATACAGCGAGCGAGTTGGTGAGATCATTACAGGAGAAGTTTACCAGGTATGGAAACGAGAGATACTCTTGCTCGATGACGAAGGAAACGAACTGATTCTGCCAAAAAGTGAGCAAATTCCAAGCGACTACTTTAAGAAAGGAGATTCCGTTCGCGCTGTTGTGGCAAAAGTTGAGATGAGAAATAACAATCCCGTGGTAATTCTTTCAAGAAATGCCCCTGAATTTCTAGAGCGATTATTTGAAATGGAAGTTCCAGAAGTGTTTGACGGACTTATTACCATTAAAAAGATTGTCAGAGTGCCTGGCGAACGTGCCAAGGTAGCCGTAGAGTCTTACGATGATAGAATTGACCCGGTTGGAGCCTGTGTTGGAATGAAAGGATCTAGAATTCACAGCATCGTTAGAGAGCTTAAGAATGAAAACATTGATGTAATCAATTACACTTCAAATATGCAGCTGCTTATTCAGCGAGCGTTGAGCCCTGCCAAGATTACGAACATCAAGTTGGACGAAGAGGAGATGAAGGCCGAAGTTTTTTTGAAACCCGATCAGGTATCTTTGGCCATCGGAAAAGGAGGACATAATATAAAGTTGGCCAGTAAATTGACAGGTTATGACCTTGATGTTTACCGCGAAACCGACGAAGATGAAGAAGACGTAGATCTGGAAGAATTTGCAGACGAAATAGATGGTTGGATCATTGACGAGCTGAAAGCCGTAGGTCTGGATACCGCCAGAAGTGTTTTAGAATTGTCTAAAGATGACCTCGTAACCAGAACAGATTTAGAAGAAGAAACTATTACTGAGATTATGAATATTCTCCGCGATGAACTTGATTAATCGTGGAGTTGAGCTTATTTTATAATTTCGCAAACAACAGGAGCAGACTTTTTATATGCCAATAAGATCAAAAACAGTAAGATTAAGTAAAGCAGCGAAGGAATTCAATGTAGGGATATCTACCATTGTAGATTATCTTTCTTCAAAAGGTTACGAGATTGAAAGTAAGCCGAATACGAAGATAGAAGCCGATGCTTACGAAGTTCTCATTGAAGAATTTCAGGATTCTAAGCAGCTTAAGGAGAAATCCAAACTTGCTGGCGTTACACCCGGAAAAAGGGAAACCGTCTCTATAAAGAAAGAAGAGCCGGAAGAACCTAAGAAGGAAGAGCCAAAGGAAGAGAAGAAGGAAGAAGATACGGCTATCAAACCTTCCGTTGAGAAAAAACCGGGAATATCAGTAGTTGGCAAAATAGATCTGGACAAGAAAAAGTCAGAGAAGGAAGCACCTAAAGAAGAGAAGAAAGAAGAAGCTTCCGCTGATGTATCTGCTGAAGCTTCAGATGAATCGAAAGCTGATGCTAAGGCCTCAGATGACGCGAAAACGGAAGAGCCTACTAAAGAGGAAACACCTAAGGAAGAGAAGAAAGAAAAAGCCTCTGATGATTCATCTGCTAAAGAGACTAAGGATGCGAAGTCAGAAGATGCAGCTCCGAAGGAAGCGAAAGAAGAAAAACCAAAGAGCGACGAAGTTGAAACCATACGGACAAATGTTACCAAACTAGGTGCTCCTACCGTTGTGGGTAAAATTGATCTTCCAAAAGAAACGCCTAAGAAAAAGAAGAAAAAACCCGTTATGAGTACTGACCCGGATAGGGAAACTCAGCAGGGAAGAAGAAAAAGGAAAAGAATAAGATCTAAGGTTGACGTAAAACAACAAGGCCAGAAAGGTCGAAAAAAACAACGCCGTGGAAATGAGCGTCAGGAAGTCAGCCAGGAAGATATTGATAGAGAGTTAAAAGAAACGCTGGCAAAGCTGAGCGGTGGGTCCAAGTCAAAAGGGGCCAAGAATCGTCGAATTAAGAGAGACGAGCACAGCCGTAAGGCAGAAGAGCGCCAGCAACAGGAAGAACAGGATTCAAAAATTCTGAAGCTTACTGAATATGTAACGGTATCAGACCTTGCAAACCTGATGAATGTCGGCCCTACAGAGGTTATTTCCGCTTGTATGACACTGGGAATAATGGTGTCTATTAACCAGCGGCTTGATGCTGAAACGATAACCATCGTGGCCGAAGAATTTGGTTACCAGGTAGAGTTTACATCTGCTGAGGTTCAAGAGTCAATACAAGTTGAAGAAGATAAACCGGAAGACCTTCAGGATAGAGCTCCGATTGTAACCGTTATGGGTCACGTTGACCACGGTAAAACGTCTTTGCTTGACCATATAAGAAAAGAAAATGTGATTGCTGGTGAAGCCGGGGGAATAACCCAGCACATCGGTGCGTATAGTGTTGAAGTTTCTGGCGATAGGCGAATTACTTTCCTGGATACTCCCGGTCACGAAGCATTTACCGCGATGAGAGCTCGCGGGGCACAGGTAACAGATTTGGCAATTATTGTTATTGCTGCGGATGACGATGTGATGCCTCAGACTAAAGAGGCGATTAATCACGCCCAAGCTGCGGGAATTCCGATGATATTCGCAATCAATAAAATAGACAGGCCTGAATCAAACCCCGATAAGATTAAGGAGCAATTAGCAAATCTCAATATTCTGGTAGAAGACTGGGGTGGTAAGTTCCAAAGTCAGGAAATATCTGCAAAGCAGGGAACGAATATTGAAGAGCTGCTCGAAAAGGTTCTGTTAGAAGCAGATCTTTTGGAGCTCAAGGCTAACCCTGACAAGAATGCCATGGGTGCCGTTATTGAATCCACGCTTGATAAAGGACGTGGTTATGTAACAACCCTTCTGGTTGAATCCGGAACCATGAGAGTGGGTGATGCAGTACTGGCGGGCCCTTACACAGGTAAGGTTAAGGCCATGTTCAATGAAAGAGGGCAGGCAGTTAAAGAAGCCGGGCCTTCTATACCTGTATCCATGCTCGGTCTTGATGGCGCTCCAAATGCCGGTGATAAATTTAACGTCTTAGACGACGAGAGAGAAGCCAGAGATATTGCACAAAAAAGAGAGCAACTTCAGCGCGAGCAAGGTGTAAGAACTCAAAAACATATTACGCTTGATGAAATAGGTAGACGAATTGCTATTGGGGACTTTAAAGAGCTGAACATCATTTTAAAAGGTGATGTGGATGGATCTGTTGAAGCCCTGGCAGATTCGCTTCAAAAACTTTCTACGGATAAGATTCAGGTAAACGTCATTCACAAAGCAGTTGGTCAAATTACGGAAAGTGACGTTCTGTTAGCTACAGCTTCAGATGCCATCATTGTCGGTTTCCAGGTTAGACCATCTGGAGGAGCTCGCAGATTAGCCGAGAAGGAAGAAATTCAGATCAAGATCTACTCAGTAATTTACGCTGCCATTGAAGAAATTAAAGATGCCATGGAAGGTATGCTTTCAGCGAAAATTGAAGAGAAGATTGTAGGTAATGCTGAAATTCGCGAAACCTTTAAAATTTCCAAGGTGGGTACGATTGCCGGTTGTTACGTAACGGATGGTAAAATTACCCGGAACAATCGTGTTCGTGTTATACGAGATGGTATCGTTGTCTACACCGGAGAGTTAGGCTCGCTTAAGCGATTTAAAGACGATGTTAAAGAAGTGGCTAAAGGCTATGAATGTGGATTGAATGTGGAGAAATTCAATGATATCAAAGTTGGAGATGTTGTTGAAGCCTTTGAAGAAGTGGAAGTGAAACAAACGCTTGAAGATTAACGATCTTTTTCAGCCGCAAAATCAAAAAACTCAATTTTATCTTTTACGATATAGCTTGCGGGAAAATCTTGTGAGATCTCCCTTTTGAATTCTTCACAAGCAATTTTTGTCCGAAAATCGCCCACTCTCAACCTGAAATTAGGTGCCAGGTAGGAAATATATGCTCCTACCTCCGGATATTTTTTCAGAAACTCAACCTTCTTGTCTCTGGCATCATCTCTTTTACCGAAAAATATTTGCACCCGGTAACCATTCGGTTTTGTTGGGTAAGTTCTTTTGAGTGAATCCAATTTTGCGATATCAGAATTCTCAATGATCCTTATTTCTCCGATTTGCTGTGGGTTAAGATCAGCCCTATCTTTTCTCTGGGTTAAGGTGCTGTCTTTTTTGGGTCGATATAATTTCCAGTTTTCACCGTCCTGTGATTTTGCACAAGGCGAAAAGAGTAAATAAACTACCGCAAAACAGGTTACTGCAAGTAAATGTGTAGGGCCTTTGATTCTGAACATTTGGCGAATTTATAGCAAAATCGTGCCATTTCTGTTTTTACTAAACGGCAATTATGAAGCCTTGATTATGTAAATGTTCTCCGAATTATAGTTTTTAAGCTTCATGCAGCCTTATTTAGAATAGTTATAAATTATTTAAGCCAATG
>JGI12048J13642_10616421_pt1 | contig 19330 bp, 18 predicted proteins | sample ElkSlonscriptome_16_FD_13642 | JGI IMG/M metagenome (IMG submission 13642)
CATGCCGTTTCGCGGAGTCGCAAAGTAAAATGTCGATTTTACTTTGCTCGCAAAAAAGTAAAGGTTTGCTGAGCAGATCTCTAAACGACTGTTCGTCATGGTAGCGAATTCAAGACCCTTTAGTACAGTCATCAGTCATCAGTCATCAGATCACGTAAAGCTATATCTTCTATACTACTAAAGCCTTAAGTCGTTGGTTCGGCAAATGATTTTTATGGTTTGTTGGGTCTGGTCTTTGGTGATGCTTGGTTGGGTGGGAGATGATTAATTTAAGCCAATATAAATTGGCTGACTAAAAAGCTAGAATAGTGTCCCTAGGTTAGGGCTCTGAGAACCTCTCCTCTAACAATAAACCTAATAACAATCTTTTTTATAACAACCCTTTTTACAACAACCTTTTTTATACATACAGGAAAGCGATATGGCTACGGTTACTCTACAAGGTAATGCTTTTGAAACAGTGGGCGAATTGCCGTCAGTGGGCTCAAAGGCAGCGGATTTCAATCTGGTTAAAAATGATTTGTCAGATACGACATTGGCTGACTTCGCCGGTAGTCGTTTGGTACTTAATATCTTTCCCTCTGTGGATACTGGGACGTGTGCCACTTCTGTGCGTACTTTCAACAGCAAGGCAGCAAGCCTCGCAAACACCAAGGTGTTGTGCGTATCGGCTGATCTGCCCTTTGCCCTAGGTCGGTTCTGCGCTGCAGAAGGCATCGAAAATGTGGAATCGGCTTCCAGTTTTCGCTCGTCCTTTGGTGTTGATTACGGCGTGAGCATTAAAACTGGTCCGTTGGCGGGGTTATTGTCCCGTGCCGTGGTGGTGTTAGATGAAAACGGAACGGTTTTGCATACAGAACAGGTCGCTGAAACAGTGGACGAGCCAAACTATGATGCGGCACTTGCCGTTTTATAGGCAACGCAGCCTATAAGTAAGTAATGTAGCGGAAATGGTTCTGCTGTCTTCTGGTAGAAAAAAGGCCTCTAAAGGGGCCTTTTTTTTAGCCAGTTGGTTACCTCTAATGGGATTAGTCAAAAAGCTTCCAGCTAATTCATAGATTGGCACTCTCGTTTCAGCAAGAAAACTACGGTTATAAACGTTTTGCTTCGCCCCTAAGTCATAAGGAGTAGCCATGATTAAATTAGCGGATCTTTCCATGTCTTTTAGCGTAGAAGGCAAACCTTTACCGGTGCTGGCTGGTATTGATCTCACTATAAGGCAAGGCGAAACCGTCGCTATCATGGGCCCTTCCGGTTCCGGCAAAACCACTTTACTGCTACTGCTGGCTGGGTTGGAATTGCCCAATGCGGGTACCATTCAACTAGACAGCGCCACGCTAAGCAACATGACGGCGGATCAATTGGCCGACTGGCGTCGTGATTATCTCGGTATTGTTTTTCAGTCTTTTCATTTAATGCCTGGTCTGACTGCATTGGGGAATGTGTCGTTGCCATTAGAAATTGCAGGTCAGGCCAATGCAGTCAAGCGGGCTCGGCGGATGCTGACCAAGGTCGGCCTGTCCGATCGGGCACAGCACTATCCCAGCCAACTCTCCGGTGGAGAGCAGCAGCGAGTGGCAATCGCCAGAGCGTTGATTCACTCCCCCAAATTGATTTTGGCGGACGAACCCACTGGCAATCTTGACCTGAAGACAGGAGAGATAACGGCAAAACTGCTGTTTGCCCTCAATCAGGAAGTGGGTTCAACTCTGGTTGTGGTGACTCATGATGAGGCCATGGCGGCCCGTTGCCAGCGTGTCTTGCGCTTACATCAAGGTCAGCTCATTGAGGACTCCGCGTATGTTTCTGCTTAGTCTGGCTTGGCAGGATTTGCGTGCCAGTGGCCGTTCACTCTGGGTTTTTGTCGCCTGCCTCACTCTTGGCGTCACTTTGCTTACCGCCACTGGTGGGCTATACAAGCTGGTCAGTGCAGGGCTGCTAGCCGATACCCGCGCGCTTTTTGGTGGCGATGTCGAGGTAGAAAGTCGTCAACCCTTGCCTGAGCCTGTGTTGGAGTGGATGCAGCGCAGTGGCGATATTGCTCTGGTGACAGAACTCGATAGCATGGTCGGCACACCAGACAAGGGTTTTTTGCGCGTCGAGTTACAGAGTGTAGACCAGCATTATCCCTTGTATGGCGATCTCAGCTTACAACCCCCGGTTCCATTGCAAGCAGCTATTGCAATGGTGGATGGCTTGTGGGGGGTTGCTATTGATCCGGTATTAGCCGAACAACTGGCATTAAAAGTAGGCGATGTGGTGAGCATCGGTCAGTTATCCGTGCGCGTGAGCGCTTTAGTGCTTAATCAGCCAGATCGCAACCTTAGCGCCAGTTGGGGAGGGCCTCCGGTATTGCTTGCCCCGCAAGCTCTGCAGGCGACTGGCCTAATCCAGCCCGGCAGTCGGGTTGAATATGAGTACCGTGTACGCACGCAGTGGCCGGCGGAGCAATGGCGCCAGCGCTTTTATGACGCCTTTGCTGATGAGGTGTGGGAGGTCAGTACCTTTGAAGATCGCAGTCGTAGAATAGCGGAGCGTTTGGGTCAAATCGCCTCCGGTTTAAATATCATTGGTTTTACCACATTGTTTATCGGTGGCCTAGGCGTTTTCAATTCGATTCATGCCTATTTGCAGGGCAAGCGCAAATCCTTCGCTGTGTTAAAAGCGCTAGGCTTGCGGGACCGTAAAGTAGCCTCGGTTTATTTGTTGCAGATTGGTATGCTGGGCTTCGGTGGCAGTGTGCTGGGGGTGATAACAGGTACTGTATTGGCGCTGATTGGAGCCCAGGCGATTGCCGCAGAAATACCCTTGATCAATAATTTGACCGCCTTGCTGGGTCCAGCCTTGGTAGCGATTATTTTTGGACTGCTGGTGGCTTACGCTTTCACTCTGCCTGCCTTAGGTAAAGCACTGGCGATTCAGCCGGCGGCCTTGTTTCGCAGTGCTGGCACGCAGGAATCGGCGCTTCCCACTTGCTGGAGGATGGCCACTGTTGGATGCCTCGGTGCCATCTTGGTGCTTATCCTGTTGCTGTTGCCTGATCCTGTCATCGCGCTTGGCTTTGTGATGATTATCGGTATGCTTTTGTTATTGCTGGAGCTTTTTGTCAGGCTGGTCAGCCGCTCAGCTAAGCATTTTGCCGGGCATGAGTGGACCGAGAGATATTTTGTGCTTCGGCTCGCGCTGGCTAATTTATACCGGCCCGGAGCGCCATTACGGACATCCTTGCTTTCTCTGGGGTCAGCGCTGACTCTGCTGGTTGCGAGTGCCTTGGTGGTGTTTTCTTTAGTGCGGACAATTAATCAAACCATACCAGAGCAATCTCCGGCACTGGTGCTTTACGATATCTTTCCTTATCAACTGGTAGACCTCGACAAAGCCTCCAGTGCGACGCTTGATTTCTCCAAATTGACGGTAGCGCCTTTGGTTAGGGGGCGGCTGGTAAAGGTCAACGGGATAGCGCTGGGTCAACTGGAAAACCTGGATCAGGAGGAGCGCAGAGAAGCCATTGAAGATGAATATAAGCTCAGCTATCTGGCCGACAATATAGATAATCTGACTTTGGTTGCTGGTCGCTGGTGGGAAGACGGGCCAGCAGACTTCTCTGAATCAGGGTCGGATCGGGCAAAACCTCTGCAAATGGCCATGGAGGACAGAGAAGCCAATGAGTTGGGTGTGCAAGTAGGAGACTTCGTAGAATTTATCATTGCGGATCAGGCGTTATCAGCGGAGGTCGTTGCTATCTATAGCCAAAAAGGATTGCAGACCCGGTTTTGGTTTGAAGGGATATTTCCTCAAGGTGCCCTGGAGTCCTATATTCATCGCTATGTGGGTGTTTTGTTTAGTGGTGATGAGGGTGCCTTGCAACTGCAAAGAGAGTTAGGCTTATGGGCGCCCAATGTGATCAGCGTGCGCACGGAATCCCTGTTGACGGCGGCTCGTGAATTACTCGGCAAAGCCAGTCTCGGTCTCGCTGTAGTGGCTGGGATAAGTCTGTTGGCTAGTCTGCTGGTGTTGATCAGTGTGATGGTGGCAGGACGTGCCCGCCAGATCTATGAGGCTACGATAATGCATTCATTGGGTGTGCGTCTCGCCGTTATTCGTAAAGCCCTGCAATTGGAATACCTGTTGCTGGCAATGATAACCACGCTGTTTGCAGTGGTCCTTGGCTCGGCTATCGCCTTACCGTTTTTAAACTGGCGTATGAAGCTGCCGTCACATGATTTAATCTGGGTAGCGGCTGTAGTCGCTGTGTTTGTGAGCGTGCCCGCTCTCACGATTGGAGCCAGATACTTTTTGGCTCGTCTGCGAGTAAATCCTGCTGTTTTGCTGAAATCGGAAAACCAGTAGCGCTTAGATCAGCGGTTTCCTAAGCAATAGTTTCTTAACTAACCGTTAGGCGCTAGAATACTCGGCGATTGAGGCACGGATGGACCTCTGAACAGGTCTGTCACCCAGAATGGCTTGCTTGTTCGGGTATGCAGCGGCGTTTCTCCAATTGCATGTGTGGGGTCAGCCGTTATCCGTTTTGCAACGATAGCTACCGATATAGTTTAAGATTTTTTTGCACACATTTTTTGCACATACTGCAATAACTCTGGATGTAATATGGATGCATTAGCCAACGATATCGTAATTGGTCTCGGTGTTCTTTTGTTTGTTGCCTGGATAGGTGACAGCCTCCGCAGACGTTTCAGCCGCCCCCGACCCTATCGATTCGAACTACCTGAAGATACTTCCACTACCGCTAAAGCGGATGTTGAAAGCAAGGCAGCTGTCGAACTGACTTCACCTGAGGCCGCTCCAGTATCACCGGTCCTGGAGCCAGTGACGACTCCCCCTCCAGTACCCGTTAGTTGGGTCACCCGGATTAAGCAAGGCCTTGGCAAAACAAGAGGGCAACTAACGGATAACTTAATGCAGTTATTCGCTGGTGATAAGAAAATCGATGATGAACTGCTGGAGGAAATAGAAACCTTATTGTTAACAGCCGATGTGGGCATTGAGGCGACCTCTGAGATCATTCAAAATCTCACCGAGAAGTTAAAGCGCAATCAACTCAAAGATGCTGATGCCCTGAAAACAGCACTGAAAACCCACTTAGAGCAAATACTGACACCTTATGCTGTGCCAATGGAAGTTAGTCAGGCTAGTCCTTTCGTTATACTTGTTGTGGGCGTAAACGGAGTGGGTAAGACCACTACCATCGGAAAATTAGCTAAGAAACTCCAACTCGATGGCAAAAAAGTGATGCTTGCGGCTGGCGATACCTTTCGTGCCGCTGCTGTTGAGCAATTGAAGGTATGGGGAGAGCGCAATAAAGTACCGGTGATTGCCCAGCATTCCGGCGCAGACAGTGCGTCGGTCATTTTTGACGCCGTGCAGGCCGCTAAATCCCGGCATTTTGATGTGGTCATTGCAGACACGGCCGGGCGCTTGCAGAACAAAGAAAATTTAATGTCCGAGTTGGAAAAAGTGGTTCGCGTGATCAAGAAGCATGAACCTGAAGCACCCCATGAGGTTTTGTTGGTGCTTGATGCTGGCACCGGACAAAATGCTTTAAGTCAGGCGCAACTATTCCGGCAGGCCGTTGGAGTGAGCGGTGTTGCCGTCACCAAGCTGGATGGCACCGCCAGAGGGGGCATCTTGTTTGCCATTGCAAAACAGCATCAACTACCCCTTCGCTTTATTGGCGTCGGTGAGGGTATAGACGACCTGAGACCTTTTAAAGCAGCGGAATTTGTTGATGCCTTATTCGACACATAGATTGGTTGACGCATAGTAAGGATTGCCGCACAGATTGGTTGGCACAAAGGCAGGTTGATACAAAGAAAGATTGATACACAGAAAGGTTGATGCTTAGCTTGATGGTTAGTAATAGGTATTGTCTTCGAGGTTAGGGTTTTGGCGCTTGTTCTATTAGGGTTGTGCTGTGAGGAAACTGCATGATTCAGTTTGATCGGGTCAGCAAGCGTTTTGCCGAGGGTTTCGAAGCACTGAGTGATGTTTCTTTCAGACTGGCACGGGCTGAGATGGCCTTTCTCACCGGACATTCAGGTGCGGGTAAAAGTACCCTGCTGAAATTGATAATGATGATGGACCGGCCCAACAAGGGGCAGATTTTCGTTGGCGGTCAAAATCTCTCCCAGTTTAAAAGAAGACAAATACCTTATTTCAGGCGTCATATTGGCGTGGTTTTCCAGAATCACCACTTATTGTTCGATCGCAGTGTGTTCGCCAATGTGGCGCTGCCGTTAGAAATTGCAGGTGTTCCCCCGAGGGATATTGGCAGACGAGTGCGGGCATCGTTGGATAAAGTGGGATTGTTGAGTAAAGAAAAAGTAAAACCTATCACCTTATCCGGTGGCGAGCAGCAGCGGGTTGGTATTGCCCGGGCAGTGATAAACAAACCCACCGTGCTATTGGCCGATGAACCTACGGGCAATCTGGACCCCGAATTGTCAGCCGACATCATGAAATTGTTCCAGCAATTTAGCCAGGTCGGGGTGACGGTGCTGGTTGCCACCCATGATCTTGCTTTGGTTTCGTCCATGCGAAGCCGGATACTGCAACTTGATCATGGGCAGTTGTTGACTTTGTGAGCGATCCATAGTGTTTAAAGAATCGGCAAACCGGGGGGCGACGCCGGTGTCCGCAAAACGTCGGCCATCCAATAACCCTCCGCCTAAGCAAAAAGATCCAGTGCGCAAGGGTGCGACCGCACCCTTGGATCAGAGTGCTCTGGAAGCTTATCTGGCCCATCACTGGCACTCAGCGAAATCCAGCTTGATGCGTCTGTTGCAGTCTCCCCTGTCGAGCTTGCTGACCTGGATGGTGATAGCCGTTGCTTTGGCATTGCCCGTTGGTTTGGCGGTGATGCTGAATAATGCTGCCGGATTGACTGATAACCTCGAAGGCACGGCGCGCATGACTTTATTCATGGAGTTAGCGCAGGAAGATGCGCAGTCACATCAATTAGCTCAGCAGATAGAGTCAAGAGCAGAGGTGGATACGGTGGAATTTATCTCTCGTGAGCAGGCGTTGCAGGAGTTTAGTGAAGCTGCTGGTTGGGATGATGTGCTTTCAGCACTAGATGAGAATCCGCTGCCCTCAGTAATTGTGGTGCAACCTTCTGCTGATTTAGATGATGCCGGGCAAATCAGTGGGCTAATGAATGAATTTGAAGCGCTCGCTGGAGTTGACAGCGTGCAACTGGATTTGCAATGGGTCAAGCGCCTGCATGCTTTGTTTGTCTTGTTTGAGCGGATCTTGCTTGCCCTTGGAGCACTATTTGCTGTGGCTGTTGTTCTGATCATTGGCAACACCCTCAGATTATCCATAGAAAACCGGCGCGAAGAAATCGTCGTAACAAAGCTGGTTGGTGCAACCGACCCCTTTGTGCGCAGGCCTTTTCTTTACACGGGCTTCTGGTATGGCACCTTAGGGGCTTTACTTGCCTGGATAGTTGTCAGTATGGGGTTGTCATGGTTGGCGATTCCGGTGGCAGAAGTGGCCAATCTTTATTACAGCGACTTTAGACTGCAAGGTTTGTCAGTATCGATGGTTTTGGCTTTGTTGGCCAGCGGCGGTGTGCTTGGTTCTGCAGGCGCATGGCTCGCTGTCAAACGACATCTGGATGATATTGAACCAGCTTAGAGGTTGGTAGTGGCCTGTGAAGACATCTGGCCCAAAGTGATGTCCTGTTTCAATGATGCCAGCAATAGGGTCTATTATGAAATTACAGTAATAAACCTTGAAGTATTCTATGCAGAACCAATATTGAGGCAGGTTGAGAAAAAAACGGAACTATCTTGGCTGTAGGCCTTGAATCCAGCATTAACAGCTCAAAGCAGCACGATAGACCCATAGAAGCTCTTTTTAGAAAAGAAGGGTCGGGTTTGGTTTTTTAATGGTTTTTGACTATATTTTTCTACTCACAACCATAGGATAATGAATTAAATTGTTACCAGAAGTTACATTTGTTGAACTATGCAGCTAAACTGCTGTCTGAATTTAAGCGTGGCTTACGTAACTATCCCAGTACTACTTAGACCGTAAAAATAATCAGCTGCCTTACTGCGTGGTAGTAGTATGTTAAGGAATATACTGGCTTAAAGGTCGCTGGGTAACAGTTAAGATAATGGAAATTTACTAATTTAAGGATCGAGCTACTATACCCACACCTAACCGACAGAGGGCTTTAATAGTCTTTTTTTGCCATCAAGAGCAAGGCGGTAGACGTAAAGGTAAAAGGGTAGGTGGTCGTTAATAATAAATAGGCGTCAATAGTCAACAAGCCTCAATAGTAAAAAGTTGCCACGGGTAAATAGTCTGTTACATGCGCTATTATTGATAGCGTCAATTAGTATTAATCAGGAGATATTATGGGTACTAGTTTACAGCCACTTGAATTGTATTCACCAGTGGGAAATCTGGAAGGCTATGTTCAAGCAGTAAACACCATCCCTGTGTTAACCGTTGAGGAAGAGCAAGAACTCGCCTCCCGATTTCGTGATCAAGAAGATTTAGGCGCGGCACGCCAATTGGTATTGGCTCACCTGCGCTTTGTGGTACATATCGCTAAAAGCTACTCTGGCTACGGCTTGTCTCAGGCCGATTTGATTCAGGAAGGTAATATTGGCCTGATGAAAGCAGTCAAGCGTTTTGATCCAGAGTATGGTGTGCGCCTGGTGTCCTTTGCGGTTCATTGGATTAAAGCAGAAATTCATGAATTTATTTTGCGTAACTGGCGCATTGTTAAGGTGGCCACCACCAAAGCGCAGCGCAAGTTGTTTTTTAACTTGCGGTCAGCAAAGAAGCGGCTGGCTTGGTTAACCAACGATGAAGCCAATGCGGTGGCCGATGATTTGGGTGTTGAGGCAAAGACAGTGCGGGAGATGGAAAGCCGTCTGGCTGGTCAGGACACCGCATTCGACGCCGGTGTTGATGATGACAGCGAGTCAGCTTACCAGGCGCCGGCTAACTATCTTGAAGACCATAAAGCAGACCCAGCTTTAGTGACAGAAGATCAAAACTGGGAAGAGGATTCTAACTCCAGGTTGTATAACGCATTGACTGAGTTGGATGATCGCAGTAAAGACATCATTGAGAAGCGCTGGTTGAGCGAAAGCAAAGCAACACTGCACGATCTCGCCGCTCAATATGGCGTGTCTGCCGAGCGAATCAGGCAACTGGAAAAAAACGCCATGAAGAAAGTGAAAACTATGCTGGCTGCTTGAAAAGATAAAGATGTTTAAACCAGAACCGTCCTTAGGGGCGGTTTTTTTTTGCATGTCTTTTTTTTGCATGTACTTAATGAGGAGGTTAGCAGAAGTTATTGCCGACTTTAGGTCTCTCATTATTGTATCTACTATAAAAGCCACTAAGTTGTGTTCAAAGCCAGCATCGTATCTTAAATGTTGGTAAAGGTTGCCAGCAATTCCATGATTTTGCTTGCAATGAAGTTGGCGACTACCCAAATTGTTAAGTGTGAACCATGTTAACATTAACGAGTCTGCAAGGGCTTTGATGGGCAAGCAATTCGGTAGGGCTTGCAAGTGCAGGTAAATTCAGTCTTTTAATAATTTCAAAGGTTAGAAAGATATAACGTGAGTTGGTGGGGTAAAGTTATTGGAGGTGCCTTTGGCTTCATGATGGGAGGGCCTCTGGGGGCTCTGCTCGGCGCTGCCTTAGGGCATAGCCTGGACTCCGGAATGAAGCAGCTGGGCATGGAGGAGCTCGCTAGCGGTGATCAGCAGCGCGTGCAAACCGCCTTTTTTACCAGCGTCTTCAGCGTCATGGGGCATCTGGCTAAAGCTGATGGCAGGGTAACGGAAAAGGAAATAAATGCTGCTCGTCAGGTCATGGCGCAAATGCAGCTTTCAGAAGAGCAAAAAAAGGTCGCGATTGCGCTTTTTAACGAAGGCAAGCGTGAAAGTTTCGACTTGGATGCGGTGCTTTATCAGTTTCGTCATGAGTGTCAACGCCGCTCCAATCTGCTGCAAATGTTTGTTGAAATATTGCTGGCCACCGCATTGGCGGATGGAGAATTACATCCCCATGAGCAACGCTTGTTGGTAAAGGTGGCTGAGACTATAGGATTTAGTCGACGTCAATTTGAACAGTTGCTGGCAATGGCGGTTGCTCAACAACGCTATGCCGGTTTTAATCAGCAATCTCAGACCCCGCCATTGCATAATGCCTACAAAGCATTGGGGGTAAGCGAAGATGTTTCAGATGCGGAATTGAAAAAAGCCTATCGTCGGCTAATGAGCCAACATCATCCAGATAAATTGTTAGCAAAAGGCTTGCCAGAAGAAATGGTAAAGTTGGCCACTGAAAAAACTCAGGAGATCAGCTCAGCGTATAAACAAATTATTGCCGCCAGAAGCAACTGATACAGAATGCAAATTTTCGGTTAAATGAGTAAGTAAAGCTGGGAGACTATAATGCGAATCTTGGTAATAGAAGACGACAAAGACGTCGCCTCCTACCTGAGCAAGGGGCTTAAGGAAAGTGGTTATGTGGCAGACTGTGCCGATAACGGGAAAACGGGTCTGCAAATGGCTGTTTCTGAGGATTATGACTTACTGATTGTCGATCGGATGATGCCGGAAATGGGCGGGCTCGAAGTCATCAGAACGTTGCGGGAGGAAGGCTATAAAATCCCTGTGCTGGTGCTCAGTGCGTTAGGTGAGGTGGAGGATCGTGTAGAAGGTCTGCATGAGGGTGGCGATGACTATCTGGTGAAACCGTTTTCCTTCAGTGAACTACTGGCAAGGATTGAAGCCTTATTGCGCCGTGCTCAGCAACAGCAGGAGGTGGTGACGGCATTACAAGTGGTGGACTTGGAAATGGACTTATTGGCCCGCACCGTCAAACGATCTGGCCAGAGTATTGATCTGCAACCGAGGGAGTTCAGATTGCTCGAGTACTTTATGCGTAACCCAGGCCAGGTATTGACCCGCACCATGCTACTGGAAAAAGTATGGGATTATCACTTCGATCCTCAAACCAACGTCATAGATGTTCATATCAGCCGCCTGCGGGCAAAAATAGATAAGGACTTCGAAACCCCTCTGTTGCATACCGTCAGGGGAGCCGGATACGTATTGCGTGAAACTGCCTAGGCTTCTCAAATCCACTGCATTTCAACTGGCGCTGTTGTACACCGTGTTGTTCACAGCGTCAGTTTTGTTTTTACTGGGTTTTATTTATTGGGCGACGGTCGGCTTCATGTCCGAGCAGATCGACGAAACCATACAAGCAGAAATTCAAGGGCTTGCTGAGCAATACCGTCGTCAGGGGCTGCGCGGCATGGTCAGCGTTATTAATGAACGGGTATTGAATAACCCCTCCGGCGAAACGGTTTATCTCGTAGTTAACCCAGACAAAGAACCCCTTGCAGGTAATATCAATGAGTGGCCCCCGCTGCTCGAAGACAAAGATGGATGGATCGGCTTCTATTTAAACCGTAGCAGCCGGGAAGTCACCATTCCCCACGTCGCCCGGGCCAGAGTATTTACCTTGAGAGGTGGTTTCCGCTTGCTGGTAGGCCGGGACGCTTATCAGCTATTCCGGGTAAAAGATCTGATCGAGCGTTCGCTGGCCTGGGGTGTTGCTATGACCTTGCTGATGGCCTTGATTGGCGGCGTGGCATTATCTAAAAGCACCCGCAAACGAATAGAAGCGATTACCCAAACCAGTCGACAGATTATGCAAGGAGACCTTTCTCTCCGGGTGCCGACCCGGGGCAGTGGCGACGACTTCGATGAGTTAGCCGAACACCTCAACCGCATGCTGGAGGAAATTGAAGCATTGATGGCGGGTGTGAGGCATGTTTCCGATAATATTGCGCATGATCTGCGCACACCGCTAACCCGCTTACGCAGTCGCCTTGAGCATCTGCAGAAAAAAAACCTCGACGAGGAGGGCCGCACCATCGTACAAGAAATGGTGGGAGAAGCAGAGCATCTGTTGCAAACCTTCAATGCCTTGCTGCGTATATCGCGCATTGAATCCGGTGGTTACAACCGCAATTTCAGTGAGATAGATTTGCACGCATTAGTAGCAGATGCCATCGAATTTTACGAAGCCCTTGCTATGGATAAACAACAGCAAATCGATTTAGATATGGCCACAGGCATCACAGTCTACGGTGACCGGGATTTGTTGTTTCAGGCTATCGCCAATTTATTAGACAATGCCATTAAATACACGGGGGAGAGTGGCTGTATTGGCGTGCGCTTAAGAGCCTTTGAAGAAGCGGTGATTTCAGTTTGGGATGAAGGCCCGGGAATCAGCGAAGAAGAAAGGAATAAAGTGGTAGAAAGGTTCTATCGGGTAGACAAAACCCGGGGCTTGCCCGGCAATGGCTTGGGCTTGAGTATGGTCAAAGCCGTGTGCGAAATGCACAATGGCGAATTGCAGTTGAGAGACAACCAGCCCGGCCTGAGAGCTGATATCCGTTTGCCACTGGCCAATCAGTCTCTGCCGGTATCCACATCAGGAGACACTGTCAATAGTGCGCCATCAGAGCGCCACGTAGCGGCCAAAGCGTCCCGAAGGTTATCCCATTGATCGCTGTCATTTGCCTGCCTATCTATTAGGCCTATTAGGCGCTGGTTCGCTCCTGTCCTGTTCTATTCCGTACCAGGCTTGAGTATTGTCTTCACCACATTAAGCGGATAAGTCGCTACTTGTACCCCTGCATCCAACAATGCTTCTGCCTGGCGTTTTGCTTTTTCGACCACAGCCCTTTTTTTATCCAACTTCGCGTTCAAACTGTCGAGTTCGCCTTTAATCCGGCTTTGTTCTGCCATGACAAAGGCAAATGTATTGTGGCGGTTTATTTTGTCGGTAATTTGCATTTCATCCAGCCTGTAGCCCAGATGGTCGAGGCCCGTCAGGGCGAAATTAATGATATCTTGAGTTTTCATAGGTTCAGCTTCCTGAATTGAAGGAACAAATGGACACTGGTTTTTGTCAGCAAAAAGGTGTCCCTGATATCGGTACGCCTGCTTATCAGGTGTCGCTCCATAGGCTGAAAAGTCTATGGGAATAACAGACTTTGGGATTAAAAGCGCTCCGCCAGCATTTCCATCGGTAGAGAAGAACCGGCTAGCAGACTAAAGCCCATGGGTGACCAGGCGCAATACCCGAATACATCATTAACTTATTGATAAAAAGTAGGGTTATCAACCTGGAATGAATGTGTTTTTGAGCATCAGCAAACAAAGCAACCGCTTACCGCAAGTCGGGCGCTCAAGTAGAGAAGGGCATTAAGAAAGGTTAATTCCACATCCATGCCTAAGCAACAAAGCCAGGCGTATATTGAGCCTAAGGTTAAGGATATCTGCACATACAAACTTTTGTATTATCCTGCTGCCTGTCTTCAACATTAATATGGTACCAATGGCACCAAAGCCACTCCCTAGCTCAGCCTCGCAATAGCGGGGTTTTTTTTCGCACGATCACTCGATCGACTCTTCGCAAGCGGTTATAGTGGCTGAGTAAGTGAATGTCTCCTTGTGATAACTGTGTTTAAGCTATGACCCTCAATTTTCGCGCGGTATTGGCTGGTTTGGTGGTGGATTTGGTTGGTGTGATTATCGCCAGTGCCATTTTCGTCACTATCTTCGTGAGTAACATGAGTGCCAAAGGGGCAACGGATGAAGAAATCAGAGCTCTGCTGTCAAATCCGTTTGAATCTTCCACATTGACATTCATTCTGCTGTCAATTGGTGTTCTTTTTGATGGCGTTGCAGGATATGTTACCGCTCATCGGGCAGGTTACCTGGAATACTGGCATGTGCTGGCGATGTTGGGATTGTTGATCATTATACAGGTAGCTATGAGTAGTGGCGGGCCATCCGTACCTGGAATGGTTTATGCCGTTAGTTATATTGGCGGTGGTGCTGCGGCCTTTTATGGTGCCTGGTTGGTTAAGAATAAACGGACGTCAGGTTCTTAAACAGTGGATTACTGTTCATAGTCGATGGCAACGACCCACCAATAGGCTTCTCCAGATGGTGTGTTCACCACTATTTCATCATCTACTTGCTTTTTGAGCAGGGCGCGCGCCATCGGCGAGTCAATGGAAATGTAATCACTACGGGTAAAAATTTCGTCGTAACCCACAATCCGGAACCGTTTGCAGTCACCCCCTTCATTTTCAATAGTGACCCATGCGCCAAAAAAAACCCGTCCTTCCTGTTCTTCGGCGAAGTCGATCACTTGTAGCGTTTCCAGTGATTTTCTTAAGTAACGAACCCGGCGGTCTATTTCCCGCAGGCGTTTTTTATTGTATTGATAATCTGCATTTTCGCTGCGGTCTCCAAGGCTGGCCGCCCAAGTAACCTTTTTTGTGGTTTCCGGTCGCTCGATGCGCCAGAGGTGGTCCAGTTCCGTCTGTAGTTGCTGGTATCCGGACCGTGTAATCAGGAGAGATTTCATTAGCCTGCTGCAAAAGCCGGTGAACCGCTATTGATAAATAACACAAACCGGATACTGACGAAGTGGAAGCGAGTACCGCCCGATCCGGTTTGCCGTGATTTTGCGACTCCTCGAAACGGCATGGAAGCCGTTTCTGGATGAAAACTAACTATCTGCTGTACTGCTTTATTGGTCTGTTACTTTCATTGGTTTACTACTTTATTAGTTTACTACTTTATTAGTTTACTACTTTACAGGCGTGCTACTTAAATATGTTGTGATGATTAACCCAAAGATTGCTGTGACGTTTGACCAAAAGTGTCTCTGCCAGAACTTAGTTCTAAGGTCTCTGTTGGGTAGTGGGCGAAGGACCAGACACAGGCAAAAGTTACTTTCGTCGATTTAATGGGTGGCGACTAAAAGTGCTATAGCGTACTTTTGAATTCTTCCACCTTATCAATGTACATTTGCATGGCCGCTTCCGAATCAGTGCCTTTGATTTTATTCCAGGCATCAAACTTGGCCCGGTTGATCATATCCAGCATGCCGGGCCGCTTACCCGAAACATCGCCTTCGGTGGCTTGCTTGAATAAGGCATACATTTCCAGTTTCAGTTCGTTGGAAGGACTTCCTTCCGTGGTTTTGACAAAGTTGAGAGACTCTTCAAAAGTTTTTTTCAGATCGCTCATAATAGTTCCTCACACTAATGCGGTTAATGATGTCAGAGCCGACTAAGGCCAGCAGATGCCAGCACTTAAATTACAAATTAGCAAGCTAGTGTGCTGGCAAAAGGTGATGGCAGCAAGATAGCGGAAAGTCCACATTCAAGGTATTTTTATCAGGGATACTCGCTTATACGCTATTGCAAACCACTTCTATTATCTTATGCTGTTATCTTAACAATCGCATCTATCTATCCTTTGACTGTCCCCCATCTATCTCTCCGTCCTCTTTCTATTTTCTTTCTTTACTCTACATGCCCCTGCATGCCCCTATTAGCAAAGCTAGTGATAGGATTTTGAAGTAGATCTTCAAACAAAATTGATGCGTAGCAATGGCAAGCGCTGTAAATCACACGCTCTGTTTTAAACAGTGATCCGGCCTGCAATACTAGTGTCATGGTAAGTCCAGCCATAATAATCAATAGGATGCAATTTCCTCAAACCCTATGCTATCACCAATAGAACCTAACGAGCCTTCAGTCAGCTATGACTGGCAAACCATTTATGGTCTGGTTTTGCGGCATCGGAAGGAGTTGGTCAAAGCCAATATCATTGCGATTCTGGGCGTGTTGGCGGCGGTACCCGTGCCCCTGTTACTGCCGCTGTTAGTCGATGAGTTATTACTGGATAAAAGCGGTAGTGTCATCCCTTTTATGGCGAGCTGGACCCCTGACGCCTGGGAAGGGCCGGTCTACTTTGTGGGCCTGATGGTGCTTACTGCTCTCGCTCTCAGAGCGATCTCTCTGGTAATGAATGTTTGGCAGGGACGACAGTTCACCATTATCAGTAAAGATGTGGTATTTCAGATCCGCACTCGTTTGCTGAAAAGGTTGCGCATTATTTCCATGGCTGAATATGAAGCCTTGGGCAGTGGTTCAGTGGCTTCGCGCTTTGTGACTGACCTCAACACCATTGATGAGTTTCTGGGTAGCACCATCAGCCGTTTTCTGGTGGCGTCACTCACTATCGCAGGCACGGCTATCGTGTTGTTGTGGGTGCATTGGCAACTCGGGCTGTTGGTCATATTGTGCAATCCATTTGTAATTTTTCTGACCATGCGGATGGGCAAGAAGGTCAAGGAATTAAAACGGCGGGAAAACAAAGCCTTTGAAGTATTTCAGCAAGCGCTGACTGAAACTCTTGACGGTATTCACCAGATCCGCGCCGCTAACCGGGAGCAGCATTACCTCAGTCGATTGGTCGATAATGCCGATACCGTGCGCGAGCATGCCGTGCAATATGAATGGCGCAGTGACGCGGCTAACCGGCTCAGCTTTATGTTGTTTTTATTTGGTGTTGATATATTCCGCGCCGCCGCGATGCTGACCGTGTTGTTCTCTGACCTGACCGTTGGCTATATGTTCGCCGTGTTTGGCTATCTCTGGTTTATGATGGTGCCAGTGCAGGAAATTCTCGGTATGCAATATAATTTCTTTGCCGCCAAGGCCGCCTTGCAACGGATTAATGAATTATTAGCCCTGCGCTTAGAACCAGAGCACCCCCATTTGAAAAACCCCTTTCAACATAAAACCACGGTGGATGTGCGGGTTGATAATGTCTGTTTTGCCTATCAGGAGGGGCAGGAGGTGTTGCAAGGTGTTTCCCTGTATGTGGAAGAGGGAGAGAAAGTGGCGCTGGTGGGAGCCAGTGGCGGAGGAAAATCCACCCTCGTGCAAGTGTTGTTGGGCATGTATGAACCCGCCTCAGGTACGGTCAGATATGGTGGCGAACCCGTGCAGCAGATCGGTCACAACTGCGTACGGGAAAATGTGGCCACCGTGCTTCAGCATCCCGCCCTGTTTAATGCCAGTGTACGGGAAAACCTGGGTATGGGTGGAGCATTCACCGACCAACAACTGTGGACAGCGCTCAATGTGGCTCAGTTAGAAGATGATGTGCGAAATTTGCCCGCTGGCCTGGAGACTGAACTCGGGCGTCAAGGCGTGCGGATGTCAGGAGGCCAGCGGCAGCGCCTGGCCGTGGCCCGCATGGTATTAGCCAATCCGAAAGTGGTGATTCTTGATGAAGCCACCTCCGCATTAGATGCTGAAACCGAGTTCCGTTTGCATCAAGCGCTTAATGTGTTTTTGCAGGGTCGCACCACCATCATCATCGCTCACCGTTTAAGCGCCGTAAAACAAGCGGATCGGGTCTATGTATTTGAAGATGGTATGATTGCCGAAGAAGGCAGCCATATCGAGCTATTAGAACAACAAGGACTGTATTCAAAATTGTATGGTTTACGACAACATTGAGGGAACATCGGGTCGGCCTATCGCTCTAAGTGGGGTATTGGCTCAGATGTTAAGCCGGGGCTTGGTAAGCGGAATAAGCTTGTACAAAAAAGAGGTAAAGTAATGCATGCGTAAGGTGTTTGAAGCAATGGACATGCTGGAAGCCCATGTGGTGAAGGGCTTGCTTCAGCAAGAAGGTATCACCGGTTTTATCCAGGGCGAATACTTGCAAGGCGGCATGGGCGACTTACCCGCTGCCGGGTTTGTCAGCATTGAAGTGAATGATCCGGACTATGATATGGCCCGCTCGGTAATCAGTGAGTGGGAACAGGAGCAAAAGCAGCAAGTCAATGCTGTCAATCCAAGATCTGCCTGGGCGCCAGCTTGGGCAGGGCCGTTTTTGATGGGGTTGATGGTGGGCGTTTTACTGACCCTGTGGTTGACTTGAGTTTGGGTTGGGTGATCGAGCGTCGCTCCAGTCAGAGCTAATACAACCAGGGTTGCAGTGCTTTGCGATTGATCAGCACAATCTGCTGAGCTACTGGATCCTCATTGACCATGGGCTTATCTATCCTCAGCAGTTGGAGCATATAGCTGACTAACGCCGCCCTTACCGTCATTGAACGTTTGCCATTCTGCATTTGATAATCGTTGATGATGATCTCCTGTTGTGCAGCGGATAACCTTGGGTCGGGTCCAAGTTCTATCTCGACCCGGGTATTCCACGCCGAATCCTGAGCCACAGTAAACTCTGTTTTGAAGTCAATAAGCGCTTGCATTCCCCGGAACCGGCTTAAGACAAAATCCCGGAAATCTTTGTTCTTTTCACACCAGGATCTGACATGCCAGCGACTGCCGGTAAACACCAGCGTGTGCGGTGCAATCACCCGGGTTTCCGAATAGGGCTGATTAAACGACACATATTCCGTTTCGAGCCGTAGCTGATGTCGGGCAGCTTTTATAATGCTGCGCAAAGTAGCGGGTGAGACTTGCTGAACCGGAGGGCCCAGCAATTCAATATGTGGGGTTTGCAAAAACTCCAATGTAAACGTATTGATCAAATCCTCATTACGTCCCAGCCAGTGTAGATATTCGTCCGCAGAGCCTTTCGTCAGCGTAGGCTGAAAACCTACAGCAGGCTTATAGCCCTTGAGGTGGCGGTCATACACCAGATTGCCCGGCGCAATGTCTGACAAATAGATATTGATATCCTTTGATGCTTGCTGCCGGCCGATGCCGAAGGCGTTACGCAAGTGGTTGGTGGTGAGCCTGCCTTCCCATAGAGCGATAATCTCGATCAGCCGGTAGCGAGATAATAAATCCCAGCGGTAGGGCCAATGTTTTGACATAAGGCCTCCGAAATGTGCCTGAAATGTATACCTGTATATGTCGTCAGTATAGACAGATCGTTAAAATATACATAATCTGAAAAACGTCCGAAAGGGTGTTTTAGCAATTGAATGAAAACGGATTGGCAAATTTTGTGAATTGTTGTCTATGCTAGTCAATGTAGATTTGGCAAGGGATTAGGGAGGCCTAAACAGGAAACAGTTATGGAAAACTTTTCACCCAGTGATCTGAAAGCAATTCTCCATTCAAAACGGGCCAACTTGTTTTATCTGGAACATTGCCGGGTTATGCAAAAGGACGGTCGGGTGCTGTATCTGACCGAAGCCAAAAAAGAAAACCTCTATTTCAACATTCCAATAGCAAATACCACCGTTATTCTGCTTGGAACCGGCACCTCAATTACTCAGGCCGCCGTGCGCATGCTTTGCCAGGCGGGTGTGCTAGTAGGTTTCTGTGGAGGAGGCAGCACGCCGCTGTACATGGGCTGTGAAATTGAATGGATGACACCCCAAAGCGAATACCGGCCCACTGAATACCTGCAAGGCTGGATGGGCTTTTGGTTTGAAGCCGAAGCACGCTTAAGGGTCGCCC
>JGI12048J13642_10034221_pt1 | contig 19308 bp, 15 predicted proteins | sample ElkSlonscriptome_16_FD_13642 | JGI IMG/M metagenome (IMG submission 13642)
CAGCCAGTTGGCAATTTTTGACGGAAGAAGTCGCGTGAGAGCTGCATCTTGGCGGTTTTTGCGCCAGCCGCTGACGAGGTCATAGCCTTCATCCAACTTGTCGAGCAGAACGGGAATATCCGCAGGGTCGTTTTGCAGGTCGCCATCCATCGTAATCACCACATCTCCTGCGGCGTAGTAGAAGCCTGCGGCCATGGCAGCTGTCTGTCCATAGTTGCGGCGCAAAAGCACGGCTCGTAGGTCGCTACGCTCAGAAGCATATCGCTTCAGCAAATCGGTAGAGCCATCTCGCGAGCCATCATCGACCAGCACGATCTCATAGGGAATACCAAGGATCTGAACAGAAGTGGCGATCGCCTCAATCAGATGCCCCAAGCTCTCCACTTCGTTGTAGATCGGGACAACGATGGAGATGCTGGTGTCAGTTCGGCGCGGAGCGGTTGGAGCACCAAAGGGCATCAATGAGTTAGTCATGGCAAACGCGAAAAATGAGTGATTAGCAGATGAGATGGAATCTCACTATTAAACCAAACAAGTTGTAATAAATGGAAAAACTTTGCTGGGTTGTTAATGAGAAGGACGAATTTTCTGCGTGGATTTCAATCAATGAGATGCTCCCAAGACGATGATCGCCAGCGCCAAGTTCCATAAGTAACTCCTATCAATTTTTGGCGTTGCACATTCGAAGAATGATTTTGGTAGGGGCATCGCATTGCGATGCCCCTATAGCAGGTCATCCATGAGTTGAATCTTTCCGCATCATTCCATACTGTGCAACGCCCAATTTTTTCGATGAACACACGGACGAGAAGGCTGGAAGCACTTAAAGATGTACGCTGATCATTCAAAGATCGCAAATCCAAAATCGGCGTTAGGCGATCGCCCCTGCCGTTCCATAGCGCTGAACAAAATACTCGTGAGCCGCAAATTCTTCAGTGTCTTCAAGAGGCTCAAGGGTCAATGCAGCATTGCCTGTCTGTCTCACCAGCGCTAGCCAAATGAGGTAATCGGCAAAATGGGGATTTTTTGGCAGCAGCGACCCGTGCATGTAGCTGCCAAAGACATTTTTGTAACGGGCACCTTCAAATTCGGCGGTGTAGTTGTTGCCGTAGCCTTGCAACGTTTTTGCTAAAGGCTCCACATTTTCTCCAAGATAGGTTTGTCCTGAGTGATTTTCAAATCCCACCAATGTTTTCGGAAAAGCATGGGGACGAGCATACATCCGACTCATCTCGTCGTGAACAGGCGGCAATATTCTTCCAATCAGATTGCCAATGCAGCGCTCCTTAACATCTGTGCCCGGAGCTTTAGTGGTGACGTTGATGATACCTAGCCCTTTGGTTTCTTGACCATTGCCCATGAGAAAGGTGTTGCCCATGAGCTGGTATCCACCGCAGACGCCCAAAAACGCCACACTAGCTTCCGTATCCGTATGAATCGCATCGTATTTAAGCTGATGAAAGTCTTCGACAACGGCAATTTGATCATTATCTTGTCCTCCACCCATGAAATAGAGATCGGTTTGATGGGCGATCGCTCGCTCTCCTAAATCAAGCGCTTGAACGGTACAGTCAATACCTCTCCATTCGCAGCGCCGCTGAATGATACGCACATTGCCCGTATCGCCATAGAGATTGAGATGATTGGGATAAAGATGAGTCAGCGTAAGATGCATAGGATTTTGGATTGGGGATTTTGGATTGGGTAGGGGCGGATAGCCATCCGCCCTTACAGATGGGGTAGCCATCCGTCGTTACAGATGGGGTAGCCATCCGCCCTTACATACGGATCATCATGCCCCTTGCACGCAGGATCAGATTTTTTCGAGGGTTTTGCCCATCTGTTTACGGAACTCTAGCATGGCGGTGTAGGTGGGCAAGACGTAGATGGTATCGCCATTTTGAGCACGATCAAAGGATTGGGCGATCGCCTGTTTGATGTTTTCCTCTACGTGAGTGCGATCGCTGACTGCTGCATCGTCGAAGGCATATTTCAGCCGCACCTGCATGTCTTTGGCGCGGATACCCGTGCAGAAAATCCAGGCGATCGCGGCCTGGTTCAGGTACTCAAGATGACTGTCCCAGAGCCATGACACATCTTTGCTATCGGCGGTGTTGTCGTTGATGGCAAACATCACTTTGAGATTGGGAACGGTCTTGATCAGATCCAAACTAAGACTAAAACTGGCCGGATTTTTTACCAGCAAAACTCGATAGTTGACCTGCTTACCAGCCTGTTCGCGCACGATCACCTCGCCTCGACCAAAGGCCGGATTGAATTGCTGAAACCCGTGACGAATTTGGTTGTCGCTCACGTCGAGCAGCTTGGCAATGGTGAGAGTTGTTAGAGCGTTGTAGACGTGGAAAAAGCCGGGTGATTTGACGTTGAGGTGAATAGGGTCAAGGGTCGTACCGTCTACATCTCCAACAGCGACTAAATCCGTTGTCAGATCGGAATTGATCTGAATCTCTTCTGCCCGCAGCACATTTTGAGAGAGGTGCTGACTTCCTCGAAATGTGCCCTCGTACGGGAGTGACTTAGCGTAGGCTTCTGGCAGAGACACGTAATGAGTTGAGTTGGGCAGTCCTTGGGTGAGTCGAGAGGTACGCGGGTCATCGCCATTGACCACGACTCGGGCCGTCGGACATTGGGCAATGCCATCGCGAATCAGCTTCTCAGTCATGTCTGTTTCGCCGTAGGCATCGAGCTGGTCGCGGTAGAGGTTGGTAACTGCTATGACGGTGGGACGCAATAGGGTGGCGATGCGAGGTAAGGTCGCCTCTTCGACTTCCAAAATGGCGTGGGTAAAATCGAGATTGCCGAAGAGATCCGCTTGCTTGATCAACTCCGATAAAATGCCTTGGCTGAGGTTGGCTCCAGCACTGTTGCGCAAGATCTTGACCCCATCAGACTCACTCAAAACTGCATTGAGCATGGTCTGGCTGGTGGTTTTGCCGTTGGTTCCCGTGATGGTGATGATATTGGGAATCTGGCGGATCAGCAGCTTGAAGATGAAGGGAAAATATTTGCCCACCAAATACCCAGGAAGCGCTGTACCTGAACCGCGCTTGCTCGCCTTGAGGATCGCAATGAGGCTTTTTGCCAGGAGCAGAATCGGAATCAGCAGCAGTTTGTTCATAGGAGTGTCAAGCGTCTAATCTGCCTGGTCTTTTTGGTAGCTGAGGAGCCAATTCACCATCGTGGCGCGGCGGGTTTTGCGCGGCACAAGCTGATCGACGCTGTAGCCCTTAAAGCCGAGCTGTTCTTTCAACAGTTGTTTGTTCGGCTTTGGGATAGAACGGGTCAGCTTTACGGTAGCCGGACGGCTTTCAATAAAGTCAGGGGGATCGGGGTACGCCTCGACCCAATCTGGATCGACCGCGTCGGTGTTCCAAGATTGAGTATCTTCATCAAAACGGTAGCCTAAATAGTGCCACATGAGCTGATTCACGATCGCATCTTCGATTTCGTCCTTGAGAATTGCCCAGTAGGTTGCTTCGCTCAAAGGCGGCAAGTTGTTTGGAGATGAGTCAGCCATGATGATTCCGATGGGGTATCGTCTCTGCAACATTTGGCATTATAGGCAATTCCTTAGACGCAATGATGAGAAAAGCGCACCCTTTCCACCATCCTCTAATCAGAATGAAAATCTTATACGGAAATGGCGATCGCCCCACCTCGACGGCGATCGCCCGCCCCAGCAAAGCTTCCGTCTGAATTTCGGACTACAGCATGGACTCCGCCAAAGAACATGTTTTCAGTGTCCCAAGGTTTCAAGATGGAGTCGAAGGGAAAGGTATCGGACTCAATTTCTTGTTCAATCTGCCTTCGATCAAAGCTAGGCTCCCAATTGAATACATCGTTTTCCCAGTGAATGCGGGGAGCTTCAACGGCTGCATCAACAGGCATCTGGAAATCTAGCAGATTCGAGATGACCTGAAGCACCGCTGTGCGAATGCGATTGGAACCACCAGAACCGAGAACAATTTCTGGAGCGCCGTCCCGCAAGACAATGGTAGGAGCCATCATCGAAGAAATGCGCATGTTCTCGCGCCACTGATGAAAGCCCATCGGATGCAGATCAGCCTCGCCCAGCATATTGTTCGTCATGATGCCAGTGCCTGGAATCACATAAGAAGAACCCTCTCCATTCGAGGCGGTGACGCTGGCGGCATTTCCCTCATCATCAATGGCGCTGATGTGCGTCGTGCTGCCCAACTTGTTGAGAGAATGGGTGTTGCAAAGCGCTTGAAGTTGCTCTTGATAGTAGTCCAGATGTTCGTCAGAGAGGAACATTTCGAGAATGTCAGGTGCATAGAGACGGCGATCGAACGAGTTGGTGCGCGCTTGGTTGGTGAGACGCATCGCCTGAGCCAGCACTCGCAGGTGAGCAGTCGAGCCAAACCCTGCGGCTTCCAGATCCAAACGGCTGAGCAGCGACAGAGTAAACGCAATCAAAGCCCCCCCGGAGCTAGGAGGTGGATTAGTCAGCAAAATGTCGTCTCGATAGAAGGTGCGGAGCGGCTCTCGCTCAATCACGCGATAGTGCAACAAATCATCACGAGTGAGAAACCCGCCATGAGCTTGACAGTCCTGGACAAGGAGCTTGCCGATATCACCTGCATAAAAGGCTTCAGCCCCTTCTGTTGCCAGATAGTCGAGGGTATCCGCCAAATCGGGAATGACAATGCGATCGCCCGCCTTCACCAACTCTCCTGTCGGAGCCAACACGGCTCGCATCTCTTTCGACTTCAGTAAGATGGGGCGCAGGATATGAAAGCAGTATGCCTGAAAATCATTCACCTCAGCTCCAGTTTTCGCCAAATGAACAGCCGGAGCCACCACTTCTTTGAACGGCAACTTTCCTAGCTGCTCGTGAACTCGGAACACGCCCGCAATCGTTCCTGGAGTGGCGATCGCCCCCAAGCCCACATGAAACTGCTGCACCGCAGGCCCAAAATTCACATCCACAGAGTAGAAGTCTATTTCGTCTCGCGGGCGCTTGTGGTGAGGCGTTTGGGAAAAAAAATCGAACAGGGTATCTGCGCCATCACTTGTGTGAGCGAGGAGAAATCCGCCTCCCGCGACAGACGTGAGGGCAGGTTCGGCAACGAAGGACGCCAGCATAGCCGCGATGGTAGCGTCAAACGCATTCCCACCCAAATGAAACATTTCGATTCCAGCGGCAACCGTTTGGGGGTGTCCGGCGGCGATCGCGCCGCGTGTTTTCTGAGTCATAGAAGCTGTACCTGATGATTAAACGGCAAAGTCAGTGGCAAGCATATTGATGACACTCAGCGAGGCATCGGTTCTAGATCTAAGTTTTGGGGTTTGAAGCGGGTTCTGAGTTGGACACTCGACACCCAGCCTTCAGTCAATATGAAAAATTCAAACCTTAAAACGGATCAAACAAACAGATTAGATTCCAAACCTCAAACGAGGTAAACCCCAACAGGCTCAAACCGATAGCGAGATTGAACTAAAACCAGTTGCCCCCGCAGGGACTCCACAACAGATCCCCAGAGCGATCATCTCATCTCCTGGAAGCACAGCGCCCTGTCAGTCGATCAGGGACTTTCGTCATCGCCACAGCTCGAAGCTTCGTGTCTCAGGAAAAAATACAGAGCTGAAATACTCAAAACGGAAAATTTCTAAAAAAACTCCAAAATTCACCCTACTGTTTGGGCATGTTTTGATAGCTTCGCAGATCCTCCGCCGAAGCCATCGTCGGAAAGATCAGCGTATTCGTCATATCCGTTTGAGTAGCGCACCAGGTGGCGCGAAACTTCACTGAAACTCAACCGCGAGTGTCCGTTTTTTTGCCCTCACTGGCACGGAGCCATATTGCACATCTTGAGTTGTCATACTACAATTATGTTACATAAATAATACAATTATCGACGCTTGCCTAAAGTCAGGCGCTTCAGATGCAAAGCTCTGGCTCCATCTTGAAGCGTTCCAGCTCCAAAAGCCCCATCGGAGAAATGAAGAATGGCAACATTCAAAGATATCCTGAACTACTTTCGTCCCTACTGGGCGATCGCACTGTTGAGCATTGCCGCCAGTAGTCTGTTCGAAATCATCGATTTGGTGGTGCCCTATGCCACCGGACAAATTCTCAATGTGCTATCAACAGGCACCGTTGATCCTCTAAGTGAACGGGCGATCGCCATCGTTGCCGCTTGGGGTGGGTGGGAGCTAAACCGCAACACCCTGATTGGCGTTTTGCTAGCCGTTATTTTTATTGTCACAGTGGTGCGGGCTCCTCTTCAGCCGTGGATTGGTGCTTGGTTTCACTGGGTTGTGCCGTTGCGATCGCGCCGTGACCAAGCCGGAAGCGTGATGGGGAAAATCTTATCGCTGCCCCTGGAATTCTATGACGAAAATAACCCTGGACGCATTGCTGGACGAGTCGCCCGAGGGCTGGCAAACCACACCTGGACGTATCCCGAAATTGCCGGACAGTTGATTCCAAAGCTGGTTCGAGTCTTCGGGATTTTCATCGTCATCAGCCTGATTGAATGGCGAATTGCGCTGCTGTTCCTGGCCTCCTTCGTTCTGATTTTGGGCTTCACCCTCCGCAAGCTGAAGCGCCTGATCGACTGTGAAGATGTGCTGGATCGGTATATGGAAAACACCGAGAGCCACACCTCCGAGATCGTCACCAACATCAAAACCGTGAAAGCATTCGCCACCGAAGCGACCGAACTAAAGCGGCAAACGCAGCGCCTAGAGCGCGAATATAAATTCGTGGTATATCGGATTCATCGAGGCTATGTGTACTTGTTCACCTGGCAGCGATCGGTGATTCAGTCCTGTGTGTTTGGAGTGCTAGGACTGACCCTGTGGGCGACGCTACAAGGTCAAATTTCCCTGGGACATTTCATCACCACTCTGACGATTTCCAGCATGGCCTATTCGGAACTGGAGCCCATCAGCGTCATTGCCGAGGTGTTTGCCCGTCGCTATGCCTCCATGCTGCGATTCCACGAGTTCATGAAGCAGCCCATTGGGGTTGATGCCGCATCCCTGGCTCTGTCCTCCGATGCCGTTCGCGACTACCAGTTCACGGGCAAGGTGCATTTCTCGAATATGACCTTTGGCTACGAGAGCGATCGCCCCGTTTTACAAGACATTGATTTGCTAATTGAACCCAATCAAACCGTTGCTTTGGTCGGGCGATCGGGGTCTGGTAAGTCAACCCTGGTAAAGCTGCTATTTCGCTACTTTGAGCCGAATTCTGGCCAGATCCTCGTGGATGGTCAAGACATTCGAAGTTTGGATGTGACGGGCTATCGACGACGATTGGCGATCGTGCACCAAGAGGTAGATGTGTTTAACGGAACGCTGCTCGACAACCTCACCTACGGCAATCCTAAAGCGACATTCGAGGAGGTCGAGTCTGCCTGTCACATTGCGCGGGTGGATGAATTCATTCACCAACTACCAGGAGGATATCGAACAGTGGTGGGGGAGCGCGGTGTGCGGCTCTCCGGAGGTCAGCGTCAGCGCCTCGGCATTGCTCGTGCCTTGCTGATGAATCCCGATGTACTTGTGTTTGACGAAGCAACCTCTAGCCTCGACTACGAATCGGAGCGATCGATTCAGCTTGCCATGCGGAGCATCTTAGGAACTCGCACGACGCTAATCATCGCTCACCGTCTCAGCACCGTGCGCGAGGCCGACAAGATTGTGGTGCTCGATCAGGGACGTATTGCCGAGGTCGGCTCTCATGAGGAACTGCTGCGACATGGCGGCATCTATCATCGCCTCCATGCCCTCCAGGAAACCGGGGAGTTGATTGCGTGATCTGTGCGTAAGGGCAAACGGCCGTTTGCCCTTACAACGATGTTGCTGTTTGACTCTGCGACGTTGTTGCTTTTTGCCTCTATGACGATGCTGCTGTTTGCCCTTACGACGATGTTGCTGTTTGCCTCTACGACGTTGTTTTTGGGGTTATTTTGGCAGTACGAATCCACTGTGCTAGGACAATACCCGTAATCAACGCCCCACTGCATGGGTTACTCAGGACAACGCACGACCAGCATTTCATTGCCACCCTTCTGAAATTCATACTCGGTGCGCTCAATCGACACGTGGTAGCCTGCATTCGTGAGTTCATTCATCAGCGGATCGAGGTAGGGCGATCGCTCTAGCATCAGGGTCAGTAGGGGAAAAATCCGAACTTCAGGACTGATGTTCAGCAGGGCAAAAACAGCATCTCGGTGCAAGCTGTAGCCCACATGGTCGGAGTAGAGAAATCTAAGACCGAATGGATACCAAGTCAATACCGAAGAGACTTGAGACGCGCCGTTCTGAGGTCGCAGCTGGTGCGATTTGTTAACAAAAACTCTCGTTCCATAAAATCCCATAAAATGATTGGAGAAGAGCGATCGCCTATCGCAGCTCACGACAGGGTAACCCATTGAACGTACTCGGCAATGGATAAACTTCTACTCCCTAAAATTTTTAACACCCTTTTTGCTGCTCGCCTGTCGCGAAAGATTGTGCTGTGGGTGTTTGCCAGCATCGTGCTGATCGAAGCGATTATTCTCGTGCCCTCGGTCTATCGACGCGAACGAGAACTGCTGCAATATATCAGCAGTCTCTCAGCAGCCAAAGCGTCCGGCATTTTAGAGTCGCTGCTTCCGTCTCAGCTCGAAGAAAGAGACGTTCTAGACGCAGTATCTGCTGCACAGAGCAGCTCAGTAGTATTGGGTGGCACACTCTATCGAGCCGATGGCGAAGCGGTCGGCAGCTTTGGAGAGCCCCCTGAACTGACTTACGAACAGGTCAGGCAGCAAAACCGCGATGAATATTTCAATCGTCAGGCGGTTCGCTATGACTCTGTCTGGAAAATGTCACCTTTGGATGGACAATACATTCTCATCATTCGCCACGATGCGACCTGGGTCAGGGAAGAATTTTTCAGCTTTATTCGACGCATCACGGGTTTAGTCGTCATCATTTCAATCTTTGTGACGACCGCGACCTTAATTGTGCTCAATCGTCTTCTGATCAATCCAGTATTGACCTTGCGCAAAGATCTGCTCGCCGCAGGCCAAAAGCTAAGTCAAGATGGCTACTGCGACACTCTGCCTGACTTTAAATCCGTTCAGATACAGCGACGGGACGAGTTAGGCGATGTCAATAGTGCGTTTGCACAAATGGTGCAGCAGATTACCAGCGCCAATGCAAGACGAAAGCAGGCTGAGGAAGAACTGCGTCACTCTGAAGAAAAATTTTCTAAAGCGTTTCGCTCTAGTCCCAATCCGATCACGCTTAGCACGATGGCGGATGGTCAATTCGTCGATGCGAACATGAGTTTCCTGAGCCTGTTTGGCATGACCTCCGAACAGACCCTTGAACATACAGCGAGGTCTATTGGCCTCTGGGTGAATGCGGGCGATCGCGACGAGATGATTCAAGAGTTGCAGCGTCAGGGATTTGTGCGAAACCGAGAGTACGAATTCTACACTTGCACCCGCCAAATTCGCAGCGTCCTCTACTCTGCGGAAAAAGTCAGAATCGATGGACAAGATTGCTTACTGTCTGTCTACAACGACATTACCGAACGCAAGCAAGCTGAAGAATCTCTGCGCGAGAGTGAGCTGCGATTTCGAACGCTGGTGGAACAAGCCGCAGATGCCTTTTTCGTAGTTGATGCTGGAGGAGAGATCATTGATGTCAACCAGCAGGCATGTCATTCCCTTGGATATCGCCACGATGAACTGCTCCAGATGACAGTTACTGACATTCAGACAGAAGTCTCGCAGCAAGATATTCGAGATCTGTGGAAGCAACTAGAACCTGGGCGATCGCTCAATTTAGAAGGAAGCCACCGTCGCAAAAACGGCACGGTCTTTCCCGTGGAAGTGCGGGTTGGACTCTGTGACTACAACAATCAGAACCTCTTCCTGGCATTGGTCCGCGATATCTCAGAGCGCAAAGAGGCGGAACGCGCGCAATCTCGATTGGCAGAGATTGGCGAATTGGCCTCCATGATTGTCCATGAAGTGCGGAATCCACTGACAACGGTGTTGATGGGATTGACCTCATTCAAGCAGATGGAGCTTTCTCCTCGGGCCGTCGCTCGACTGGATCTAGCCCTAGATGAATCCCAGAGACTCCAGCGCCTGCTCAACGAGATATTGCTTTATGCCAAAGAGCAGCGCATCGAATCGCAGACCCTCGAACTCAACGAGCTGCTGAAAACGCTGCTGGAAACCTTGCAAACCATGCCAACGGTGTGCGATCGCCAAATTCAGTTTTCTCCTGCCTCAAGTCCCATTTGGGTCGAGGGCGATCGCGACAAGCTCAAGCAAGTGTTCATCAACCTCGTGAGCAATGCCTGCGAAGCAGTGCAGCCTGAGGAGGAGATTCGCTGGCTTCTCTCCCACCAACCGGAAAAATGTCAGGTTGAGGTGAGCATTCAGAATGGCGGTGATTTGATTTCTGCTGATGTTTTGCCCCGCTTGACTCAGCCCTTTTTTACAACGAAGTCATCGGGGAACGGACTAGGATTAGCCATCACGAAACGGATCGTCGAGGCTCACCAAGGCCATCTCACGATTGAGTCGTCTGAAGAGATTGGCACCGTCGTCACCGTCTCCCTGCCTTGCACCATTCCTGAATGCAGCTCCCAAGAGCAGTTAGCTGAACCGCCATTCCCAGATTTTTCACTCCATTAAAAAAGCGGGTTCTGTGTCAGAGCCCGCTTTTTTAATGAAATGTGAATTTTATTGTCGTTACGTTGGTGAATAAGATGTTGAAACCACGTCAACATAAATACCTCGTACAAAGACCATAGATGTCTCATGTCGAAAGAATCTAACTTTCAAACTGAGCGAGAACAGCACAAACAGCAGACTTAGAAGTACTTACGCCGTCTCTAGCCAGTCAAAGATTTTATCTAGCTGTTCGAGAGTAATGAGGCCGTACTTCCAGAGGATCATTGGTAAAGGTCCTGGATCCTGCTCACTCTGACGCAGCGCAACCGCGATAGACGAGGGAGAGATCGCTAGTTCTTCCTGAAGAAATTGGATTAATCGAGAGTAGCTGTTAGGTGTCATGGGATTTTCTCTCCTTGGTATTTTATGGCCTGTTTTATGGCTTGTTATTTTCGTTTTGTGTAATCTACTGTTCCAATAGAAGCCAGCGATGACAACAGTATTAATGCTGATGGTTAAGTATCGGTTGATCGGGCGATCGCCATTCTTTTTATGGCCGATCAATGTGGGTTCAAATGGCTCGGGCAAAGAATCAAGAGCGAAAAGTCCTCATCAGTAGTGAAGGTTTATTTTGAGTATTGACGGTATCAAAAGCTAGGAAGCACTGACATATGCAGCTACTTCACAAGTTTTTGGCACCACTCCTGACTCTCGAAAACCGCGATTCTCACCATACGGGTGTAGCCAGCACGGAAACGGCTTCAGTAGCCACTCCTTTGTCTGTCCATCCGTGTGATTCAACTCGCGCCGAGTCATCAAAAAGAAATTTAGTCCACAAACATTCAACCCTGCTTAGGTCATGGATTGAAGTTTTAGACCTAGCCCCGCAGCTCAGTTGAGTAATGAATTGGGCGATCGCCACGAGTCTGCAACTAGCCTCGAACTAGCTTCGATTCGGGCAACCCTCTCAGCGGGCCGTATCATGGGATATCAAACGGACTCTGACACCAGTCTCAACACCGTCATGACCGATGCCTACTCTAGAATTGCTTTACTCAGTTTTGCTTCACTCAGCTCTGCGAAACTCTAACCGCTTCCAACCAGAGAAGTGGCTTAAAGTCAGCAGGGCTGATTCAACCGACCTCACACCTTGTATCGGAGAGCTGTAGGTCTGATAAAACCCTAAAACTCTCTTACCCTCAGTTCTTAAGTGTTGACAGAGTATCGAAAAGGAAGATCGCTTAACATCTACCAAACGAGTGATCAACGATTGAGGCTATTTACCTCTAGTCGTAAGCCAACCGTCAACACAGAACAACATCTCCTCGGGACTGACTTACGAACGTATCAGAAAACATCGCTTTTGGATACCAGTTGCAAAATCTTTTATGGCTCTGATCAGAAACTTGGCTATCCTTATGTGCTGGCATCAGTGTGTGAGTCTAAGGCTTGGCGTTGATAAGTCATCAACTCTTGAATGCCTTTCTCTGCCAAATCCAGCATCTGGTTCATTTCTTGACGGCTGAAACTCTCTTCTTCGGCTGTGCCTTGCACTTCGATAATTTGAAGTGCTTCATTCAGCACAACGTTGAAATCGACAGAAGCCCCAACGTCTTCTACATAGTTGAGGTCAAGAAGTGGGCAACCCTCAACAAGTCCGACAGAAACGGCAGCAACGTGATGGCGAATAGGCGATCGCTCCAGCTCTCCATCCGCAATCAGGGTGGCGATCGCATCACTAAGCGCCACAAATCCGCCTGTAATCGATGTAGTACGGGTTCCAGCATCAGCCTGCAATACATCAGCGTCAACCACAAGAGTTCGCTCTCCCAACGCCTCGAAATCCAGCACAGAGCGCAAGCTACGACCAACGAGCCGCTGTATTTCCTGAGTACGCCCTGACAACTTCATCAGTTCTCGGGTTTTACGCTGGGGAGTGGCTCCAGGCAGCATCCGATATTCAGCCGTCAGCCAACCTCGGCCTGACTTCTCTAAAAACCGGGGAACCCCAGGCTGCACACTAACCGTACAGAGCACCTTTGTATTGCCACAGGTTGCCAGCACAGAACCTGCCGCAAACTGGGTATAGTGCCGTTCAAACTGGACTGGACGAAGCTGATCCGGCGTTCGTCCATCTGATCGCTGGCTGACCATATGCTCTGCCACTATCCTTAACCAAACGTCTCACCCAGAATACAGCACGAACTCAGAATCAGGTCTGATTCATCAGCATTTGCAAACGCATGTCTGACGCCTGATGTGGATTAGCGTTTTGGGTGCATCTAACCAAGCCTTGACGATTCACGCTTCAAAATCGACTCGTCACTTTTCCAATAATTTTTTGCTGCGATACAGCTCCAAAGTTGCGGCTATCAGTACTCACATCAGGATTGTCACCGATCAGCAGACAAGCTCCTGTATCAAGAACAGCAATCACCCGCTTCACCAAACGTAATCCTGGCTGTTTAGGATGTTCTGCAACAACAACATCTCCCAGCTTGGGTCGGCAAGTTTGATAGGCCATGGGATCAATCAACACCTCTTCTCCGGGTTGGAGAAAGGGCAACATTGACGGCCCTGAAATCCGAAATCGTCGTCGCTGTCGTAGTAGCCACAGCAAATATTCTTTCGAGCTTGCATCTCTCAGTCCTTGGCTTTGAGGATGCACCAATGCGTATTCCATGCCGCCTCTTCCGAAATCTAAACTGAATTCTACAGCGTTCAAAGAGCCAAAAAGTAAGTTACTGAAATAAGGGGAGTTCCTGCTTCAGAATCTCGAAGCTGATGATGGCATAGCTTTAATATGCCCGACATCAACCTAAAGATTTAGAAAAATATGTTTCTAAGATTTATTCACAATGCCGACTATAGCAATCTCAAACAATTTGTGAGAGGAGGGGCGGGCTGCGATCGCCCCTCCTCTCACTTAGCAGTTCACAAGCAATTTAGTATCGCTATAGTTAAGCTATCTAAGCTGAATTGTCAGAGCGAGCGATCGCCACACAACGCCACTAGTAGTATGCCCAGCATCAGCTTCTTGAGCAATCTGACTTCAGGCACGATACCCATACACACAGCACAAGGGGGTGCGATCGCACCCCCAGACGAATGAAAGCAGAGACTCTACAGAGTGCCACCTATCATTCTTAAGCTATATCGCTCAATATCCGACTAGCTAGCTTTGTAGAAATTCACATCACGCTCTTTGGAACTCCAGAACATCTGGTGAATCTTCTCAACAGCAGCCATGAGTTCATTGGCGTGCTCAACACTGACTTCAACCTTAGTCGCCGAGCAAAGCTTCGTAGCTTTCCAGAAGGTATCATGCAGGTCGGGAAACTTTTCAAGGTGAACGGGCTTGAAATAGTCCGTCCATAGAATCAGAAGCTCATCTTTGGTAATCTGAGCCTGCTCTTCTTTAATCGCAACATAGCGAGCGAAGGTGTTGGCTTGCTCCACAGAGTCAGGAGTACCCAAGTCGATTAGCTTCTTAGTCATCGACACCACAGCTTCAGCTGCAATACGTGCAGATGCGGGATCATACACACCGCAAGGGCCATCGCAGTGAGCGCGAACTTCTTCAGCAGGAAACCAAGTCTTGATGGCGGAAGCGATAGTCTTAAACATAAAGTTTGCGAACCTTTCTAACGACACGATCGGCAGGAGATGCCTGTTGAAGGGAGATGCCCCTAAAGCACATCCTACTCAATCCTTAATAATGAAGGCACTGAACATGCCTCCTAACCGAATATCGATTTTCAATAGCATTTTATATCAAAACTATTGAAGTGATCGGACAGTAGGCTAAAACAACCAAAAGACCAATCTAAAGGAAGACTTGACTCGCGACTCCCAATGTCACGGCAGAAACTCTCGTTACGGTCGAGCTAAAACGTCCGCAAATGACTGGCAGGCTACAGAAGATCAAGTCTCGAAAGCAATGAATGAGCTTCCATTGGTTAATTCACCCTTGACTTGCAAATGAGTCGAAATCTCAACCAGATGACCCATTCGCCCTGGTTCACCAAATTGAGCAAATTGAGATTTGCTGCTATTGATGCTAGTCAACCCTTGATTCAGATTCCCAGGCTTTTGCAATCTCTTTCAACGGAAACTGAGAATCTGAACGATTAGGCTGTCTGGTTATGACTTTTTAGGGTTGCACAATGCGAGAATAATTGGGCAAAATTCAGCCTCGGATTTCCTCTTTATAGAGGCATCGCGGTGCAATGTCTCTACAAAAATTATTCATCAAATGTGCAACGCCGATTTTTTACTATAGCAATCTCAAATGATTGGTGAGAGGAGATGCGGGCGCAGCCCACCCCTCCTCTCACTTAGCAGTTCACAAGCAATTTAGTATCGCCATGAGGTCGAACTTACTGAGGTTGAGGCGCTGGACGCTCACCCGCTGGCGGTGCAGGAATACCTAACGCCTCGATGACCTGAGCCTCAGTAACACCCAACTGCTGAGCCGCCCCAGCAAGATCGAGTTGGGGACGACGAAGATGCTGTCTCTCAGGAATTCCCAAAGCGGCTTTGAGTTCATCTTCAGTAATGCCAAGAGTGCTCGCTGCCGCTGACAAATCAGGCCGTTGGTGAGACCTCTCAGAACCTCTCTCATCTTGTGATTCCCGAACAGGTCTTCCAGTTTCTGGGTCAAAGGTAATGCCCAAAGCATCTTGCAGTTCGGTTTCGGTGATACCCAGTTGAGCCGCAGCTTCGGTCAGGTTGGGGCGGGGACGTTGGGGAAAGTTTTCGGGCAGACCCAAGGCCGCTTTGAGTTCTGATTCTGTGGTGTCTAGCTCAGCTGCCGCCGCAGCGAAGTCAATACGAGAACGGTGCCGACGACGCCCTTCTCCCGCATCCAATTCGCTAGGCATGGCAGGAGACACCTGGGCTGACATCGTGGCCTCAGAGGCAGCGGGACTGCTACTAGCACAGCTAACGATTCCTACTAAGACAGCAGAAGCAAGAGTTGAAGCAAGCATTCGATAAGGTTTCATCATGGTTTCTGTTTCTAAGCGTAGTTCAGTACAAGTTCTATTGAGCCAGATGAAAATGACGGCTGACCCTGGCTTTGAATTACAGATTTGTAATGGTCGATAGGCTGTTTTAGCGGCTTGAATAAAGAAGGGGAGTCGCAAGGGGGCGCGTTGTGTATATCCTTTTCGTGGAAGATGAAGCGAAGATTGCCAGCTTTGTGCAGGCGGGGCTGAAGGAACAGGGCTTTGTCGTTGATTATTGCGACAATGGCGACCAAGCCGACCAGCAAGCTCTAGAGCAGGACTATGACGTGATCGTGCTCGACATCATGGTTCCAGGAAAAGACGGACTGGCGATTTTGAAACACTTGCGAAGATCTGGACGCAACACGCCTGTGATTCTGCTGACCGCCCGCAATGAGCTGGACGATCGCCTCGAAGGTCTCAACTTGGGAGCCGATGACTACATTACGAAACCGTTTTTTGTTGAAGAACTGGTAGCTCGAATTCACGCTGTGGTGCGACGCAGTGTAGGCGATCGCCAAAATCTGCTGACAGTAGGTGCCTTAACACTCGACCGGATCACGCGGGAGGTCAGTGCCCATGGGCAAACGGTAGAACTCACGACCCGCGAATTTAATTTGTTGGAATATTTGATGCGATCGCCCGGTCGAGTCCTGACCCGCACTCAAATTTTGGAACATGTGTGGGGCTACGACTTCAACCCCAGCACCAATGTTGTGGATGTTTGCATTCAGCGAATTCGCAAAAAAATTGACCTCGCGGATAATTCCAGTTGGATTGAGAGCGTTCGTGGTGTGGGCTATCTGTTTCGCAAAACGGAGACGGGCGTGTGAACCTCCGCTCTTTTCGACTGCGTATTGCTCTGCTGTCTACGATTCTGGCGGGAACCGCATTGATAGGGTTTAGCGGTGTGGCGTGGCGGCTGATCTATGGGGCTAAGGTGAGTCGGCTCGATAGTCGGCTAGAAAATCAAATCCGACGCATGGCTCGACCTCTGCCACCGACTTTGCAACCATCAATCGCAGACGACTTACAACGAAATCTGGATGCTGAATCTACCGATTCAGTGGCGTGGCAGGTGCTAGATGCTGACGGGAAACCACTACAGCAGTCGGACCATTGGTTAGCAGAATTTGATCCGCCTGCTGTGCCGCCCTTTCAAAGAGAGCAGCGATCGCTCACCCCTCTCACTCCCCGTCGCGATCGCCCGTTTGAACGTCGGCGACCTCCGCCAAACCTCTCTTCCCACTCAGTAACTCGACGCACGGATCAAGGCAACTGGCGCATTGCAGCGGCCAGCACTCCTCAGGGACAAGTGGCGATCGCGGTGAGCCTCCAAACAATTACTCAAGAGATGGGGGCAATTCGCAATATTTTTCTAATCGCGATTCCGGGGACGTTGCTGGTTGTAGCGATAGGAGCTTGGGTGTTGTCAGGAAGCGCATTGCACCCGATTCGACAATTGACAGCAGTGATGCAGAAACTGACTGTGACAGGACTTGATCAGCGGGTGGCTTTGGGGCAGACCGATGTGGAATTTGCCGAGCTGATTCAGGTGTTTAACCAAATGTTGGAGCGGCTAGAGCGCAGCTTTATGCAGGCTTCGCGCTTTAGTGCTGACGCGGCTCATGAACTGAAAACTCCCCTCGCCATTTTGCAAGGCGAACTGGAGCTGACCCTACAGCAAGCCGCACCAGGTTCGGCATTGCAGCAAAGTCTGAGCAGTTTGTTAGACGAAGTGCGGCGTCTCAGCGGCATTGTCCGCAAGCTGTTGCTGCTTTCCCTTGCGGATGCAGGACAAATGGGTGTGCATCGAGTTCAGCTTGATCTGTCAGAAATGCTGGTGGTGATGGTAGAAGATTTGGAGCTGGTAGCGCCGCACCTGACGGTACAGACAGAGATTGATCACGAGCTGAACGTTTGGGGCGATCGCGACTTACTCAATCAGGTGCTGCAAAATCTGATGAGCAACGCGATTAAATACAATCTGCCCGACGGCTGGATACGCATTGAGGCTCGGCAAAAATCAGCATCAGTACAGATCACGATTACAAACGCTTCTCAACCCATGTCGCCAGAAGAGCGCGATCGCCTCTTCGACCGCTTCTATCGAGGCGACCCCGCCCGAACTCGAACCATTGAGGGCATTGGACTCGGCCTCAGCCTCTCACGAGAAATTGTCCTCGCACATGGGGGAAATTTGGCGATCGCGCAACCCTCTGGTGACTACACCACGTTTACCTTAATCTTGCCGATACATCTACTCCATTGAATATTGCTACTAAAGTATTGCTACTAAGTATTGCTACCGATCCCTCAAGATTGCCTGAGCCTGGATTTGCAATTCTGGCGTCTCTATCAGTTGAATCAACTGCTGACACCTGTCCCAGATGTCAGCGGTGAAGGGGGAAGCCGTATCAAGAAACGGATTTTCATCTATGTCGATATAGGTCGTAATGGGCTTCGCTTGCTGAATAATGGCAAGAAAAGCGCGATCTCGTGCCATTCCCGACAGCCGATCTTGGGCAATAGAAACCGTATTGAGCCAACGTTCAAATGCCTGCTTCGGACGCCCCTGTGATTCATGGGCAGCCAACTGCAAACCAGCAAGGACTTGAGATTCAGGCTGGGTCAAGCTGTCAACAAGGGCGACATTCTCAGACCAAAATGAACCTCTACCAGGATTAATCAGGCGCTTTTGAATGGCAATGCAGAGATGCTCATGAGGAAACAGCCAGCCTCCCTGCTGAATCAGGCCATACAGCGCATCCCAAGCATCAACATCAAGGGTACAGCCCAAAACCCCATGACAGAAATCGACTCGACCGCAATGGCGCAATTGATGTGAGCTTTTGAAGAAAGCATCAATCTGCATCTTCTCCTGGACATCCTGACTCCATCCCTTGGGGTAAAGCGGAAAATATTCTAATCGTGGCGAAATATTCCACAGTTTTCCCCAAAGCTGACCTGAAACTTGGCTAGTGACTGTTGCTATCAAGGGCTGCAACAGATTGTTTTGTAGGGAAACAGCGTTGCCTGGATCTTGCCAACAAGAACTTGACCAGAAAAAATCTGGCATATCAAAGAGACTTTCAAAGACGTAAATCTCAGGAGTCGGCAAATTCAGGCAGTTATAAGCCTTTGCAACGGATGCTCGAATCGCTGCTTCAGGCAAAGAATCGGTGGGAAAAGCTAAGTTTCGCCACTTCTGTCGGTAATCAGCAAGTTGGTCTTCCTGAGCAGGAGTGAGTTGGCTAATGTTCTGGGGTTCTGCCACGGCAAGATTGAATCACTTGGGATTGAATCATTATCACCTGTTTCACTGATTCATTGCTCCTTGCGGCATCTGCTCCTGCGGAGCCAGTCAAGATGAGCCGGATACAGATACGCTAGCCTTTCTCGACATTCGACTGTCAGCTACGACGCTCAGACAGATTGCTTCCAGGTGAAGGGGCGATCGCCTTTTCGACCACTTCTATCTCTCACGAGAACTTGTGCGGGCGCATAGGGGGAGGGTTGGCGATCGCACAACCGTCTGGAAACTACACCACGTTTACCTTGAGCTTACCGAATGCATCCAATTGATGAGGTTTGGAGATGGCGATCGCTACTTGGTTACGAGATAGATT
>JGI12048J13642_10245881_pt1 | contig 19304 bp, 11 predicted proteins | sample ElkSlonscriptome_16_FD_13642 | JGI IMG/M metagenome (IMG submission 13642)
CGCCGAGTGGTACCTGGAGAACCACGGCGATGGGGAGCGACCTTCGGTGGGCTTCTTCCAGATCGGAGGGGGCATCGCCGGGGACTTCGCCATCTGCGTGGTCCCCTGCATCATCCAGGACCTCAAGACCGACGTGCCCTTCTGGGGTTACTTCGCCCAGATCACCGACGCCGACGCCTCCTACGGCGGCTATTCCGGCGCCCCGGCCAACGAGAAGATCACCTGGGGCAAGCTCGACGGTGGGGACACCCCCCGCTTCGACATCCACTCCGACGCCAGCATCGTGGCGCCCCTCATCTTCGGGTACGTGCTGGGAGACTGAGGGGGGCTGCGGCTACCCGGCGTCGACCGGAATCCTCTCGGCGTTCTCCTCCAGCCAGTCCCGGAAGCTCTTCAGCTCCGGGTTGAGGGCTCGGGAACGCTGCACCGGCCGGGCGCTCTGGAAGTCCTGCGGAAAGTCGTGGTAGAACTGGTACATGTTGCCCAGGTCATCGGCACCCGGGAAGCCCAGGTCGCGGTAGACGTCGAAGGGGACGGCGTGGTAGCGGACCGTCTCTCCGAGCGCCTCGCTGAGCGCGGCGGCCATCTCGGCCCCGGTGAGGTGCTCCCCGGCGATCCCCACCCGTTCGCCCCGGTAACGTTCGCCCGCCTGGATGATGCCGAAGGCACACTTCCCGATGTCCTCGGCGGCAATCCCCGAGAGCCGCTCCTCGCCCATGGGGAGGCTGAGGACCAGCTCGCCGTCCTCGTTGCGCTGGGGGCCCATCCCGAAGTGGATGAGGTTGTCCCAAAAGAAGCTGGTGAGGAGGTAGGTCACCGGGATGTCCGCCTCGCGAAAGTAGGCGTCGGCCTCCGCCTTGGCGTCGAGGTGGGGGACCTTGTACCGCCCGTCGCCCAGGGTGGGCATGCGGTCGTCGTCCAGGGGGATCCAGTCCCGCGTGTCTTCGAGGGTGGACCAGATGACGTGGTGCAGCCCCTCGACCCCATGGAGACGAACCGGGCCTCGGGCCCGGGGTAATGGTGCCTCGTCGGCGTGAAGCTTGCGTTCCTGATAGCTCCATGCTCATCCGTCCCCCCTCCCTCCGCTCCACCACCCTGCGCCCATGAGTGCCGAGGAGGACTCCGCATCCGATGATTCCTCCGGGAGCGCCCTGCGGCGTCTCGGGAGGATGGGTGGGTGGGTAGTGGTGGGGCTGCTCGGGCTGGCCATCCTCGGCATCGGCCTGCTCCAGATCGATCCGGTGGGTACGAGCGCAGTTCGCTCCGTCGCACCGCGGTTCGTGCCGGACTCCCTCGAACTCCGGGTCGGATCGGTCTCGGGAAGCTGGTTGGGGTCGATCCGGGTCGTGGACCTGGAGCTGTCGACCCGGGACGGTGCGCCCGTCCTTCGGATCGACACCCTCTTCGCCGACTACGCCCTGACTCCGCTCCTGGATCGGGCCGTCCACCTGGAGGAGCTGCGCGCCATCGGCGTGGATGCCCGGCTCGTCCGGCATCCGGCGGGCGGACTCGGCCTTCGCGGGACGGCCCCTCCGGTGGACCCTCCCCCCCGGAGTTCCGCCGGATCCGGCCCTCCCTGGGACGTGCGCATCGATCACCTCCAGGTGGCCGACGCCGAAGGACGGCTGCGGTCGCCGGGCGACTCGACGGCCACCGGAGCCGTCCCGACGGAGCTCGCATGGTCGGACGTGCACCTGGCGGCCAGCGACGTCTCTCTCGGCACGGAGCTCGGCATCCGGCTCGATTCGCTGTCCGGCACCCTGGACGTCGCCGGCGACTCCGCCCTGGCTGCACTCGGCCCGCTCCAGGCCCGCGCCCGGGGCCGTCTACTGGACGGCACCCTCGGGGTGGATACCGTGGAGGTCACCGGCCCGGAGGCTCGTCTGGCCGGCGCGGGAGAGCTGGCGTTCCCCGACACGACGTCGGCGTCGGACTCGCTGCGATTCCACCTGGAGGGCTCGGGGCTCCCTCTGGCGCCGCTTCATGTCTTCCTGGGCAACCCGGCGGACGCGGAGGCGAGGCTGGATGCCGAGGTGGACTTCACCGGCACGTCCGCCAATCCGGCGGCCTCGCTGGAGCTCCGTACCACGGCCGGGGGGCGGGTCTCCGGATGGCTCCGGAGCGGCGACGCTCCGGCAACCGCCGAGGGCTCCGGTACCCGGTACTCGGCCGAGCTCGAGATGGCCGCCCTCGATCCCGCCACCTTCCTCGGCGATACCGTTTGGGCCGGAGCGGTGGGCGGCGCGCTGGAGCTGGACCTGGCCGGGTCCGGAGCGGACCGGATGACGGGACACCTCGACCTGCGCCTGGATCCGGTGGACCTCTCCGGGGTGCCGCTCCGCTCCGCCCGTCTCGAGTCACGATGGATCGAAGGAGAGGCTCGGCTCGAGATGCAGGCCCTGGGGGACGGGCTCCGCGCCGAGCTCTCGGGCACGGCACGTCCGCTGGATTCGGTGCCCGCCTACGACCTCTCGGGTCCCGTGGAGGTGGTGCTTCCTGGCGTCTCGGGGGCTGGCGTGTCCGGAGCCGAGGATTCCGGGTCCGGCGATTCTGTGGGGGGCGGTCGTGTGGCGGGCTCGCTGAGCCTCCGCGGCCGGGGCGTGGACCCTGCGACGGCATCCACCGACGCCGAGATGCGGCTTTCCACCGTGGAGGTGGGCGGCGCCCGTCTCGACAGCGCCTACCTGGACGCCGCACTGGATTCGGGGCGGGTCCGCATGCGGCTCCGGGCTCGAGACCCTGCCGGCGGTCTCGTGCGGGCCGAAGGACGTGCATCGGTCGTCCCGCCCCTCACCTTCCAGGTCGAGGAGATGGTGGCCGACGGGCTCGACGTGGCGGCCATGCTCGGAGATTCGACATCCAGTCGGCTGGACGCACGCCTCAGCGCCCGGGGCCGTCTCGACTCCACCGACGATCTGGAGCTCCAGGTGGACGGACGAGCCGACGGACGGTTCGGCGCCCTCCAGCTCGATACGGCCCTCCTCGAACTGTCCCTCCAGGACGGACGCCTGGGTGGCTCGGTTCAGCTCCGGTCCGTCGCCGGACGGCTCGCCATGGAGGTGGTGGGCCGGCCACTGGATTCCCTGCCCACCCTCCAGGTGGAGCGGCTCGCCTTCGACTCCCTCCAGCTCGGAGCCTTCACCGGCGACACGACCGGTGCCTTCTCCACCCGGCTTTCGGGGACGGGGCAGGCCAGTGTCCGGGGGCTGGAGCCGGCCTCCCTCGAGGCCGACGCCGCGCTGAGCCTCGATTCCTCCCGGATCGGAGACCAGTCCCTGGGCGGTGGTTCCGCGACGCTGGCCATGTCCTCGGGTCGCATCGACCTCGCGCTGGACCTCACGCCGGTGGACTCCGGGGGCGTGCGCCTCGACGCGTCGGCGGAACCCTTCCAACCTCGCCTCCAGGCTCGCATCGAAACGCTGGCGCTCGAGCGAATCGACGCCGGGGCCTGGTTCCCCTCCGTGGTGCCGGAGTGGTTGGGCGGTCTGTCGGCCACGCTGTCCGGCTCCGTCTCCGGCCAGGACCCGGAGACCATGGACGGGGAGCTCACCCTCCGCCTGGATTCCACCAGCGTCGCGGGACGGACGCTGCGATCGGGCCGTCTGGATGCGCGGATCTCCGCGGGAGAGCTCACGGCCGACTCGCGCCTGGACCTGGTGCGGGGGGACGCGGTCCTGGAGGCCTCGGCGGTGCTGCGGGATTCCCTGCCGTCCTACCGCGTGGTGGCCCGCGTCCAGACGGATTCCGCCGGGTCCACGACGCCGGAACCGGCCCTTCCCGTGCCTCCCGGCGCAGGCCGTGTGGTCCTCGAGGTCGAGGGCCGTGGGCTCACGCCCCAGACGGCCGATGCTCGCGTCCAGCTCCGAGGCGACTCGGTGTTCTTCGGGGAGGTCCGACTGGACACGCTTCGCCTCCGCGGCGGCCTGCAGGACGGCGTCGCGACCCTCGACACTCTTCACGTCCGGTCCAATGTCGTGGCGCTTGCGGGGGGAGGCACGGTGGGGCTGGTGGCCGACGGCGCCGGTGGGAGGGCCGCCGACCTCCGGGTGGAGGGCGACATCCAGGCCCTGACGCCGCTGGAAGGGCTGGTGGGGATGGATCCCCTGAGGCTCGGCACGGGACGGGTGGATCTGCACCTCACGGGCCCGGTCGACTCCCTTTCGGTGGAGGCGTCCGCCACCGCCAGCGCGCTTCTTCTGGGCACCACTGAGCTGGTGGGGCTCGATGCCCGGATCCAGGCCCGCGCCTCGGGGGGGGAGGGACTCGGTGCCGCCTCGGGGAGGATCGAGCTGGACCGCCTCGGGATCGGAGGACTCGACGTGCGCCGTTCGGAGCTCGACGGCGAATGGGACGGCGATGAGCTCACGCTCCAGGGCGATCTCACCGTGGACGACCGGCGGGACGTGAGCTTCCAGATGGCCGTGGATCCGCGGGCCCAGGTGGCCCGTGCTGTGCTGGATCGACTCGACGTCCGGGTGGACGACGATTCCTGGAGCCTGGCGGGTCGTCCCTCCATCTCCTGGGCCGACGGCATCCAGGTGGACAGCCTGCTGCTACGTGCTCCGGAGCAGGCCATGCTGGTCACCGGCCGCTACGACGGGGAGGGTGGCTCGGACCTCCGCATCGAGCTGGAGCGCCTCCGCATCGGCGGGATCGCGGATCTCGCCGGCGTGGATCGTCTCGACGGCACGCTGAGCAGTGCCCTTCGTCTCCAGGGATCGGCGGCGGATCCCCGCTTCTCCCTGGACCTGGATGCGGCGCTGCGAGACGACGAAGGCCGTCGGAGCACGGTCCTGGCAGATCTGACCTACGACAGTCTTCGGCTGCGGATCGACGGGGACGTGGACCTGGAGGGCGGCGGTCGCATCCGGGTGGAGGGCGGACTCCCCGTCGACCTCGCCCTGAACCCCGGCGCCGAGGGCGATACGGCTGCCTTGGCCGGAGCGGCTCCCGGTCGGGCCGACCTGCACATCCAGGCCGATTCCTTCCAGGTGGCGTGGGCGGAGCCGTTCCTGGATCCTGCGACCATCGGCGGGCTCGAGGGTCGACTGCAGATGGACGCCACCGTCGGGGGCACGCAGGACTCGCCCGCCCTCTCCGGAGCGGCGCGCCTCGAGGGTGGGCGGCTTTCGTTCCCGGCCCTCGGGACCACCTGGGAAGGGGTGGGCGCGCGGGTCTCACTCGACGGCGGGGTGGCCCGGTTGGACAGCGCGGTCGCACGGTCCGGCGACGGGGAGGTCCAGGTCTCCGGCACGGTGGCGCTCCCGGAGCTCTCCCTGGGTGAGTTCGACATCGAGGCGCGACTCGATCGATTCCAGGCCATGAACAACGACGCCTTCCATGTGCGCCTGTCCGGCACCGCGTCCATGGTGGGCACGACGACGGACCCTCGCCTGGAGGGTGACCTGGAGCTGGTGGAGACCGACGTCTACCTGGGCGACGCCATCTCCTCCGGGGCCTCCGTGCGGCCCGTGGAACTCACCCCGGAGGAGATCGCGGAGCTGGAGGAGTACCTGGGGATCCCGGTCCGGGCGCCTTCCATGGAGCGGCCTCCGCTCCTGGACGTGCTGGCCATGGATCTCTCGGTGACCGCCAGCCGAGACACCTGGGTCCGTCAGCGAGCGAACCCGGAGCTCGAGATCCAGCTCTCGGGCGACGTACGGGTCACCCAGGAGCCGGGAGACAGCCTGCGGTTGGATGGCCGGGTGGAGACAGTGGCCAATCGGAGCTACCTGGAGCAGTTCGGGCGGCGTTTCGCCGTCCAGCAGGGCACGCTGGATTTCCGGGGCACCATCCCCCGGACCCAGATCGAGGTCGAAGCCACCTACGAGGTCCCGTCCAGGAACAACCCTGATGCCCCCGAGGCGACCATCACGCTGGATGTGAGCGGAACCGTGGACGACCTCAGCCTCACCCTGGGCTCGGAGCCCGCCATGGAGAACGCCGACATCGTGTCGTATCTGGCCACGGGCCGCCCTGCCTCCACGGGGTTGTCCGTGGGATCCGACGAGGGCGGGGGCGGACTGGGTTCGGTGGGCTCCAGCTTCGCCCTGGGGCAGGTCACCGGTCTCGTCGAGGAGCTCGCCGCCAGCGGGATCGGGCTCGACGTCGTGGAGATCGAGGCCGACGGACTGCAGGGCGCGACCCTGATCGCGGGACGGTTCGTGAGCCCCCGGGTCTACGTGGGCTTCCGGCAGCCCGTGGGCAGGGACGCCCGCGACTCCGACGGCGCCGAGAACGTGGACCGTACCGAGGTCGAGATCGAGTACCAGGCACTCCAGTGGCTTCTCATGAACATGGAAGCGAGTCAGTCCACCATCAGCTTCGTTCTCCGGTTCCGCCGTGCGTACTGAGCGCACTGCACGGATGGGATGCGGATGGGCGTTCGGGCTGGCGATGCTCCTGGTGCCTGGTTCGGCATCCGCCCAGGCACCTCTGTTCTTGATCGACGGCGACACGGAGGTGGCGTCGGTCGAGGTCGTCTTCGAGGAGTCCCGGACCCTCGACCTCGGCGCGATCCGAAACCGGATCGCCCTCCAGGGCCCCGGCGTCGGCGATCGGATCCGCTCCGCCTTCGACGTGTTGCCCCTGGTGGAGACGCCGGAGCCCCATCCGTTCAGCCCGTTGGAGATGGGGCGGGACGCCAAGCGGATCGAGCAGTACTACGCCGACCAGGGCTTCCTGGACACCCGGGTGGAGTACGAGGTGAGGCTGGACACGGCCTCCAACGCCGTGGACGTGACCTACCGCGTCCACGAGGGGCGACCGCTCCTCCTGGACTCCCTCACCGTGGCACCCGCTCCGGGCACGGACAGCCTGGCGCCCCGGCTCCGGGACGAGTGGGCCCGCTTCCGCCAGGGGCTCCGGAGGGAGGAGGGGGTCCGTCTGGGCGAGGTGGTTCGCCTCCAGCTCCGCTCCCACGCGGGGGAGTGGCTCCGGGACCGGGGGTACCCGTGGGCGACGGTGACGGACTCCCTGGAGGTCGATACGGCCGATGCCTCGGCCCATCTCCACCTCTCCTACGAGACCGGGCCGCTCGCCGTCGTGGACTCGGTGCGCATCGAGGGCCTGGAATCGCTGAGCTATCGCACGGTCCGCCGGGAGATCCCCTTCCGGCCCGGCGACGAGTACTCGGCCAGCCGGGCGGTGGAGGGCCAGCAACAGGTCTTCGGTCTGGGGCTCGTGCGCCTCGCCCTCCTGGACGTGGCGCCGGACCAGCCACGGGACTCCACGGTCTCGCTCCGACTCCGGCTCGAGGAAGGCCAGACGCGATTGATCGCGGGACAGCTCGGCTACGCCACCGAGCGTGGCGTCGTGGTGGAGGGCGAGTGGGAGCACCGGGACTTCCTGGGCGCCGCGCGCACCCTCACCCTCGCCCCGGTGGCCAACACGGGCTGGCTCGCCGCCACCCGGGAGGTGGACCGGCGACTCGGCTTCTCCGCGACCCTGCGCCAGCCCTATCTCTTCAACTATCGGGTGTCGGGGAGCAACCGTCCCTTCGTCGAGTACCGCGACGATACCCGGGACGAGTCCGTCACCTGGGGGGACGAGACCACCATCCTCTACGAACGTGGTGCGCTGAAGCGGGCCTCCGCGAGCCTCACGGTCTCGGCGCGCCGGGTCCTCGAAGCCCCCGCCCTGACGGTGCGCGGGGACGTGCCGGATACCTCGTTGCTCTCGACCCTTCCCGTCGACATCGGCACGGTCCAATCCACCCGCCTGGGCATCGATTGGGTCTTTGGCGAGGTGGACGATCCCCTCGCTCCCAGGGAGGGGTTCATCGCCCGGCTCGGCGGCGAGGTGGCGGGACCCGCGGCGGTGTCCGAGGTGGAGTACACCCGGCTGGAAGGACAGCTCACAGGGCTTCTGAAGCTGGGCTCGCGGGTGGGGCTGGTGGCCCGGGTCTCCGCTGGACGACTCCTGCCCCGGGGGCAGAGCCTGCCCGACGGCCCCGAGGAATTCCTGCCCACCCTCCTGGAGCTGCGGAACGCGGTCTTCACCGCCGGCGGTACCGGCGACGTGCGTGGATGGGGCGCCGGGCTCCTCGGCCCCAAGACCCCGGATCTCCGCATCGTCCGGGACGGCGATGAGCTCCGCGTCTCCGCCGATCGGTACGTCGTCCTCACCGGCCTGGCCCGCACGACCGCCTCGTTGGAGTTCCGTCTACCCTTCCCGTTCCTGGGACCCCGTCACGCGACCCATCTCTTCCTGGACGCCGGACGGATCTGGAACCCCGACGACCGCTTCCGCGATCTCGAGCTTCCGCCGGATCCCCTGGCCCAGGAGAAGTTCTTCTACGGCACCGGGCTCGGGGTCTCCTTCGGTACCCTCGTAGGCCCCATCCGACTCGATCTGGGATACAAGCTGAATCCGTCGCCCCTGGATGTGCGCGATCCAGGGGATGTGGCCCGGGCGCTGGTGACGGGGCGCCCGGTGCTCTCCGTACCGGCAGATCAGGGGATGCGTTGGCACCTGCACCTCTCCGTCGGGCGGGGCTTCTGATGAGCGGGTTCACCGACCGCCTGAAGGAATGGGGGTCCATACTATGGGACGCAGGGGAGCGATTCATCGACCAGGGTGCCATGCGCTTCAGCGCCGCCCTGGCCTTCTATGCCGTCCTGTCGCTGGCCCCCCTCGTCCTCTTCTTCATCTCCCTTACGTCGCTCCTTCTCCAGGACGGTCAGAACCAGGCGATCCTCGTCGATCAGCTCGACGTCCTCCTGGGGAGTCGAGGGATGGAGATCGTGCGGCAGGTGCTGGAGGACGTTCCGGAGCTGTCCGAGGGTCTGGTGGGCATGGCGTGGAGCCTGGGACTCCTGCTCTTCGGGGGGTCCGTGCTCTTCGTGAACGTCCGCGCCACCCTCAACGCCGTCTGGGACGTGCGCGTCGAGGAAGACAACCCCATCACCGCGTTCCTACGGGGCCGGCTCGTCGCCATCGGGATGATCTTCGCCACCGGAGCCGTGCTGGTAGCCTCGACGCTCCTGGGCGCCGTCGCCAACTGGATCCTCCCCATCGTGCGCTCCGACCTGCCGGTGGGCGACACCCTCGTCATGGTGGCGGAACTCGCCCTCTCCGGAGGTCTGCTGACCCTCTTCTGTGCCACGACCTGGCGCATCCTCCCCGACGTGGAGATCGAGTGGAGGGACCTGTGGATGGGCGCGGCCATCACCGCCGGCCTCTTCCTGGTGGGTCGCGCGGCCATGGGCTGGTACCTCTCCCACGGCGCAGGGGCGTCGGAGTTCGGGGCCGCCGGATCGCTCTTCGCCTTCCTGATCTGGGTCTACTACTCGGCCTGCATCTTCTTCTTCGGCGCCGAGTTCACCCAGGTCTGGGCCGAGCGCCGCGGCCGACCCATCCAGTCTGCCGAGGGCGCGGTGGCCATTCGGGTCGAGGAGGTGAGGGAGGGGTAGCCGCGCGCAGCAGGGTGGTCAGGCCTGGCCCTGACGCTCCAGCACCTTGAGCGGCTCGTCCAGCGGCCGCGTCCCGGCCTCGGTGAAGTCCAGCGTGATGGTGCTGAAGGGGATGCCCACGTCGTGTTCGTCGAAGGCCTTCTTGAGGCGGATCATCCCGTCGCTCCGGGCCTCCAGGAAGGTGCCCTGCTCCGAGTCCTTCAGCCAGAACTGGACCACGAAGTTGATGGAGCTTCCGCCGAACTCCGTGTAGAAGAGCCTCGGATCCCTCTGGGGGTCCCGGCCCGCAACCCCATCCATGGCCGCGAGGGCCACCTCGGCGGCTCGCTCCATGTCGTCCCCGTACGACACGCCGCACTCCAGGTCCACACGACGGCTGTCCGCCTGGGAGTAGTTGGTGATCGCCCCGCCATAGACGTCGCCGTTGGGGATGCGCACGAGCTGACCCTGGGGGGTGCGGAGGTGGGTGGCCCGTAGATCCACGTCTTCGATCCGCCCGAAGAACCCGTTCGTCTCCACCAGATCGCCGTCGGTGAAGGGACGGCGGATGGAGAGGAGGATGCCGGCGATGAAGTTCTCGGCGATGTCCTGGAAGGCGAACCCGAGGGCCAGCCCGAGGATGCCGACCCCGGCCAGGAGCGACGTCACCGTCTTCTCCAGCTCGAGCACACCGAGGGCCATGAAGACTCCGGCCGCCAGCACCGCGAGGTAGGCCGCCTTGGCCACCAGCCCCTTCACCGGACCGTGGTCCGTGGCGCGGTCCATGATCCGCTTCACCAGGTTCCGCGCGATCCGCGCCAGGAAGACGAAGACCAGCAGGATCACCACCGCCGACACGATCTCCGGCAGGTTCTGGATCAGGGCTTCGACCCAGCCGGTGACCTTGGAGAGGCCGGCCTGGAGGGCGTCGTTGATCTGCAGTTGCATGGGGCGTCACTCGTGGGATGGACGGAAACCGGTGAAGGGGCCCAACCCGAGAGATGCCTTGCAGTTCCTGCGTGTTCTAGGGTACGAGCTCGGCCAGCCCGGCCTCCGCCACGGTCAGCAGGAGGGCCCGCTGGATGGCCAGGTGTCCGTCCACGTTCCGCCACCATTCGTCGGGGGCGTGGCCGTTCCCCCCGTCGCCGCCCCGGCCGATGGTCACCGCGGGCACGCCCAGGGAGATGGGGATGTTGGAGTCGGTGGAGGAGCGGGCCAGCTCGCCCTGGCCCCCGAAGGCTGCCGTGCTCGCCAGCGCCCGCTGCACCAGCGGGGTGGAGGCCGGCATCTCACCGGAAGGGCGGTCGCCGATCTTGTCCTTGTCCACCGTCAGCGCAGGTCCGTCTCGCCGCAGCGCGTTCTCCCCGTGGAGCCCGCGGTCCATGGCCGCCAGGAAGACCTCCTCGATGTGGGCGAGGCTCGCAGGCGAGATGGAGCGCATGTCCACCTCCATCCAGCTCTCGAAGGGGATGGAGTTCACCGAGGTCCCCCCGCCGATGCGGCCCACGTTGTAGCTGGTCCGGGGTCCGGAGCGGGTGAGGGTGTCGGCCACGGCCTGGAATTCCCGGACGGCCCGGCTCATGGCGTGGGCGGGGTTGGCCAGGCCGAAGGCACCCCAGGAGTGCCCGCCGGGGCCTTCGAAGGTGACCCGGTAGCGCACCGACCCGAGGCCGGCGTTCACGATGCGGTCCATGCCACCGCCATCCACCTCGATCCAGGCGTCGATGGGGTCGGCGCCGTCCCGGAAGAGGTACTTCATGCCCCGGAGGTCGCCCAGGCCCTCCTCCCCCACCACCCCCACGAAGAGGAGGTCGGCGTCGGTTTCCACTCCGGCCTCTTCCATGGCCCGGAGGGCCGTCAGGACCACCACCAGGCCCCGGGTGTCGTCGCCGACGCCGGGGGCGTAGAGGGTGTCGCCCCGCATGCGGACCGTGACGTCGGTGCCTTCCGGGAAGACGGTGTCCAGGTGGCCCCCCAGCGCGATGGTGCGGTCGCCGGTACGGCCCCGACGGAGCGCCAGGACGTTCCCCTCGTCGTCGATCCAGACGCTGTCGGCGCCCACCTCTCGCAGGAGCTCGGCGTAGCGGGCGGCGCGCTCCTCCTCCATGAAGGGAGGCGCGGGGATCTCGGTGAGCTCCACCAGCCGCTCCATGGACCAGGGGTCCAGCGCCTCGATGCGCTCGAAGGCCTCCTGGATGGAGGCGTGGGCCTGAAGCTCGTCCATCTCCTGGACGTACTCGGCAGCCACCTCCTGGGCGGAGGCCTCGGAGGCGGCGGAGATCAGCAGGGCGGGGAAGCCCACCAGTAGGAGGGCGGAGCGCAGCAGGCGGTGTGGGAGAGGCATGGACGGCCCGGAGAGCAGGGGGGTGGGACGCGGACCGCACATAGATGGCCTACCTCCCCCGCCCCGGCAACCGGCCGGAGCGGGGGAGACCTTGGTCAGCCGAGGGCCCTGCGGACCCCCAGGGAGTAGTCGGTGACCGCCCCCACCCAGGGATCGATGCTCCGGGCCCGAAGCTCCGGGCGGAGGGACCACCCGCTCCCCAGGGGCAGGTCGGCACCGAGGGCGGCCCAGAGGGCGAGGTCGTCACCGTTCCGGTCCTCCAGCCCTATGGCCCAGCCCACGCCGGCCCCCAGGTCGAGGGGGCCGGGAAGGCCGACCCGCGCGCCGACCTCCGGGAGCAGCAGGTCCACGGCTCCCTGTCCGGACTGGCCGTCCTGGAACCACCCCAGACCCAGCTCGAGGGACAGGGGAGCCGTACCGGTCGGATCCGTGACGGCCCGGTCCCAGCGGAGGGCGAGGGTGGTGCCGGTCCCGGTCCCGGAGAGGTCCCAGGAGGCCGGTCCGCCGGCCAGGGTCACGCCGGCCTGGGCGCCGAGCGACACCGGGACGCCCGGAAGCGAAGAGAGGAGGAGCGAGAGGAGGAGGGTCCGGAGGCCCGAGTGGGCCCCGATCGTGGTGTGCATGTCCGTCCTGGAGAAGAGAGGTGGCGTATCCGCGATCCGGGGATCGGATCGTCTCGATGATCCCTACGAGGGGCGGTTTCCTCCGGTTTCGCACTGAGTGGGGTTATCATTCATGGCTGTCCTACGAACGCCTCGTACCGCCCTGCCGGGCGCATCCGACATGAACATCCGCAACATCGCCATCATCGCCCACGTGGATCACGGCAAGACGACGCTCGTGGACCAGATGTTCCGCCAGGCCGGTGTCTTCCAGGAACACCAGACGATGGAGGAACGAGTGATGGATTCCAACCCGCTGGAGAAGGAGCGGGGGATCACCATCCTCTCCAAGAACACGGCGGTCCGCTGGAACGACGTCAAGATCAACATCGTCGACACCCCCGGCCACGCCGACTTCGGCGGTGAGGTCGAGCGCATCCTCCGGATGGTGGACGGCGTGGTCCTCCTGGTGGACGCCGCCGAGGGCCCCATGCCCCAGACCCGATTCGTGACGCGGAAGGCGCTGGAGCTGGGGCTGCTGCCGCTCGTGGTGGTGAACAAGGTGGACCGCTCCGACGCGCGCATCCACGAGGTCCATGACGAGGTGTTGGAGCTCCTCATGGACCTGGAGGCCGACGACCGTCAGCTCGACGCACCCTTCCTGTACGCCTCGGGGCGCGACGGCTACGCGGGCCACGATCCCGACACCCGAGGGGGCGACCTGACGCCCCTCTTCGAGACCATCGTGGAGCACTTCCCGGCCCCGGACGTGGACCCCGACGGGCGGTTCCAGATGCTCATCTCCACCCTGGACCACTCCTCCTACGTGGGCCGCATCGCCATCGGTCGCATCGAGCGGGGGCGGGTCGCGGTGGGGGACCGGGTGGCTCTTCTGCCCTTCGCCGGAGGTTCGGGGAGCGCGGCCGAGGAGGACGCGGGGATGGTGGACCCTGATGAGGCCGAAGACGCCCGGGTCATGAAGCTCTTCACCTTCCAGGGACTGGACCGCATCGACGTGGAGGAGGCCGCTGCCGGCGACATCGTGGCGTTGGCCGGTCTGGAGGGCGTGGAGATCGGCCGGACCATCACCGATCCGGAGCACACCGAACGCCTTCGGGGGATCGCCGTGGAGGAGCCGACACTCTCCGTGGACTTCACCGTGAACAACTCGCCCTTCGCTGGGCAGTCGGGGAAGTACGTCACCACCCGCCAGGTGCGGGACCGGCTCCGCAAGGAGCTGGAGCGGAACGTGGCCCTTCGCGTCGAGGACACCGAGCAGCCCGACACCTTCACCGTGAGCGGCCGTGGGGAGCTTCACCTCACCATCCTCATGGAGACCATGCGCCGGGAAGGCTACGAGTTTCAGGTCTCCCGACCCCGGGTCATCACCCGCTCCACGGACGACGGCCTCCAGGAGCCGTACGAGGAGGCGGTGGTGGAGGTGCCCCAGGACATGGTGGGCACCGTCATCGAGAAGCTCGGGCCTCGGAAGGGCGAGATGACCGAGATGAAGCCCATGGGCGAGTCCGGTACCACCCGGCTGCGCTTCAGCATTCCCGCACGGGGCCTCTTCGGATACCGCTCGGAGTTCCTGACGGACACCCGGGGCGAGGGGATCCTCCACCACACCTTCTCGTCCTGGGGTCCCTGGGCCGGCGAGCTGAAGGGTCGCACCCGGGGCGTCCTGGTGGCGGACCGGCAGGGCGTGGCCGTGGGATTCGCGCTCTTCAACCTGCAGGAGCGGGCGACCATGTTGGTCGAGCCCGGCGAGCCGGTCTACGGCGGCATGATCGTGGGAGAGAACGTCCGGCAGGACGACATGGACGTGAACGTGTGCAAGGAGAAGAAGCTCACCAACATGCGCACCACCTCCTCCGACGAGAACATCAAGCTGGAGCCCCCGCGGGAGATCACGCTGGAGCTGGCGTTGGAGTTCATCGAGGACGACGAGCTCATCGAGGTCACCCCCGACGCCATCCGGCTCCGGAAGCGGATCCTGGACGCCAACCAGCGGAAGAAGGCCGCCAAGAAGAAGAATCAGCCGGCAGGCGTGTAGTGTGATTCCTCCTGGATCGGGTCTCGGAGTCGGACCGGATCAGGGCGCACCCAGCGGGACCCGGAAGGTCCCACCCTCCAACGACCTCAGGGAGATGCGGCGGGCCGATGCGGCCCCTACCTCCAGGACGAGCACCTCCACGGTCTGGGGAAGACGGAGCTCCAGCGCCCCGGCGTAGGCTCCGGAGTTCTCCACCTCCACGCCGTCCGGACCCACCCGGATCTCGGCGGCGCCTTCTCGCGCTTCCAGCGACCCTCCGGTGGAGCCGGAACGCCGGACGGTCAGGATCCCCTCCTCCATGCGCTGCAGGCGCAGGGTGAAGGTCGGGCCCTGCACCGGGAACCCCACCCGGGTGGCCGCCGGTGGGGCTGGTGCTTCCGTGGACCCGGGCGTCCGGACGGTGGGCGGAAGGATCCACGACACCACCTCACGCGCCCCGGCCACGACGGTGGCCCGGAGACCCGGGACCGCCGCCACGACCCCGGCGCCCACCAGGAGCGCCACTGCCGCCGCCCGGAGGGTCGAAGGGGCGTGTGCGGGGGGCGCGGACGTCGAGGGGGGCGCCGGGACCTCCAGCTCCCGGGCGGGGCCAGGGTCCCAGGCTGCCAGGGAGGTGCTCAGGAGCGAGGCGGAGGCACGCAGCTCCTGCACCCTCGCCCGGAGCTCCGGGTCGTGCTCGAAGGCTCGGGTCACGGCGCGCTCGTCGTGGGCGTCCAGCTCCCCGTCCATCCAGCGGACGAGGGTGCCGTCGTCCAGGGGTGGGGCGGGGGAGTCGGGGGTGTGGTCAGGTCGGTGCATGCTGCCCCTCCATGTGGGCGGCGAAGCGGTCCAGCGCTCGTGCGATGAGGGTGCCCACCGAGCCGGTGGTGGTGCCCACCGCCTCGGCGATCTCCCGGTGCCGGAATCCCTCCTCCCGCATGAGGAGGACGGTCCGGTCCCGTTCCGGGAGGGCGTCCAGGGCGGCGCGGACCCGCGACCGGGCGGCGGCGGCGTCCAGCGCCTCGTCGGGCCGGGCCGGGGGGTCGGACAGGGCCCGGGGGCCCACCAGGGTGGCCCGCTCCCGCCGCCGCCGGCCGGCCCGCTGCACGTCCCGCAGACGGTGGGTGGCCACGGTGAAGAGCCATCCCCGGAGGTTGGTGCCGGTGCGGGGAGGCCGCTCGAGGAGGCGTTGGAAGGTGTCCTGGAGGACGTCCTCGGCGGTGGCGTGGTCCCCGGCCATTCGGGTCAGGTAGCGGAAGAGGCTGTCCGCGTGGGACCGGAAGAGCGCCTCGGCGTCGGGGCGGGTCACAGCCGGATCCAGAAGCCGAGGAGGGGCAGGAGGGGCATGCCGCCTTCGAAGGCGTCGGTGACGCTGCAGCCCCCGGCCTGGCCGTTCGGAGGGCAGTGGAGGGTACTCCCCGTGTAGGCCGAGGGGTTGGCCCGGTCCAGCACGTTCCGGAGCTGGACGAACACGCCGTAGGGACGGCCCAGCAGGGTGCCCTCCCGTTCGGCCTGGAGGTCCAGGCTCAGGTAGCCCGGGAGGCGCTGGCCATGGGCGGGTTCGACGAAGCCCAGGACCGGGGCCTCGCCGGGGGACGCCTCGGGACAGGAGCGGTCGCCGGGGCAGCGGAAGGGGTAGTAGCGGGTGAAGGGAGCACCGGTGGCAGCGGTCAGGGTGGCTCCCACCCGCGTGGACGCGAACGCTCGGAGGAAGACGGCGGCATCCACCACCTGGCGTCGGTCTCCCGGGGCGGCAAAACGCACCCCGTCGGCTTCCAGCGTGGCCCGGGAGAGGGACCAGGAGAGGCTGCCCGTCCAGCTTCCCGCCAGCCGCCGGAGCCCGATCTCCAGTCCGGCCGCCGTTCCGGAGGCGACGGTCCACCCGGGCCCCGGCCCCGCCCGCTCCAGGGGAGGACGCGCTCGGACGTACCCGCTGTCCGGCGCCGGGACGAGTCGGCCGCGGCTCTCCCGGCCCCAGAGGGTCACCGAGGCCAGCCAACCGGATCCGACCCACATCTCGGCGCCTACCGCAGCCTGGTCCGATTCCAGGGTGGGAACGCCCCGCCCCGCCAGCGCCCAGAGGTGGCTCGGCGCCAGCTCCGGTCCCAGGGTGAAGCCCGCCGCGGCCACGCTCTGCTCCACCTGATGGTGCCGGCCCACCGCCGCGGAGAGACGAAGGTCCGGGAGGGGACGCCAGGCCAGCGCTGCCCGGGGACCCCAGGTGACCGGGTCGTCGGCGCCGTCCTCCCGGAGCTCCAGGCGTCCGCCCACCGAGAGTTCCCAGGCAGGGGCCAGGCGGACCCGCGTCGTCCCCCAGAGTGCGTGACGCCCGAGGGCGGACTCCTCCTGGAGGTGGCCGGCGTCCACGCTGCCCGGGTAGGGCCACGGCGCCGGCCCGTCGTAGGAGGTCCGGGTGTCCAGGCGTTCCCAGCCCACCGTCCAGGGGGGCGGCGTGCCGTCACGGGTGCGGGGCGCCACGGTGGCGCGGATCTGGTCGGTGCCCACCCGGTTGTGGAGGGGTGGGGGCTGCACCGCCGTCTCCAGCGCCGGGTCGGTGGCGTCGAAGGATGCCTCTTCCAGGTTGGCTGCGTAGCGCACGGCACCCAGCGTCAGTCGGGTGCGCAGGCCCCACCGGCGCAGCTCCACCGTGCCACGGGCCAGGGCGTTCCCCCACGATCCCCGGATCCCCTTCAGCTCGTCCTCCAGGTCGCCCCAGAGCCGGTCCCGCGTGACGAGGCCAGCCACCTCCAGAGAGGCCTCCTCTCCCAGCGTGTGGTCCCAGCGGCCGCTCAGGTCCGAGAAGCTGAAGGGGATCTCGTTCCCGGTGCGGGTCTCGTCAGTGAGGTGGTGGACGTAGGTGTGTCGTCCCGAGAGGGCCAGGCCCCGGCCCGGTCCCAGGGGCAGCTCCGTGGAGAGGCGGGCGCTGAAGACGGAGAGCTGGGCCACGGCGCCGGACTCTTCGCGGCCGGCGGCGGAGCGACTGGTGAGGGCCGCTGCGCCGGCGGCGGAACCGTCCCCGTCCACGGGCCGGACTCCGGGGTGGAAGGACACCGCACCCACCGCGTCCGGGCTCACGGAGGTGAAGGCGCCTCCGGCGTGGACGGGGTTCCGGAGGGGAAGCCCGTCGTAGAAGATCCGGGTCTCGTCCCAGTGGGCCCCCCGGGTCCAGGGCTCCGCAGACCAGTCGTCGGCCGCCGCCACGCCCGGGAGGCGGTGGAGCGCGCGCAGGAGATCGGTCTCTCCGAGGGTGCCGGCCTCCACGAGATCCGAGGAGGTGAGGGTGCGGGCGTCGGGGGTGAGGTCCCGGAGCTGGCGGAGGCGTTCGGCCTGGACCCGCTCCTCGTTTCTCTCCTCCCGAGCCCGTGGCCCCCGTGGCGGGAGCGGGTCCGGGCGATGGCCCACGACCGTGAGGGGCTCCAACTCCACCGGGGCCAAGCGGAGGCCCACGGAGATGCGGGGCCGTGCGGAACCGTGGTAGTCCACCTCCACCGTGGTGGATCGGTAGCCGAGGCGCTGCACGTGCAGGAGGTAGCGCCCCGACGGGAGGGCGGGGAAGCGATACCAGCCGGCCTCGTCGGTGGAGCGGTTCCATCGGTCGGTGAGTCGCCCGGTGCCGTCGGCCGTGGGCAGCAGTCCTCCCGGAGCCGGCTCCACGGTGACCCATGCCCCCTCCAGCGACACCCCCGAGCGGGCATCCACGATGCGTCCGCGGAGGCCGGTGCCAGGGTCCGTCTGCTAGGCCTCCAGTGCGAGGATCCCGACGCCAGGGATCGCCAGGGCCAGACCGAGGCCTAGGACCAGGAAGAGCGCGCTTCTCATGGCACCGCCTCGAGCACCCGGTCCACAACCAGGGAGGCCACGCCCTCGCGCTGCTCCCCGGGGGGAAGGAGGCCCCCAAGGGCCGAGGTCGCCACCACCACCATCTCCATGTCCGGAACGACGTAGAGGAACTGGCCCCGATAGCCCTCGGCGAAGTAGGCGTCCCGAGCCAGGTCCACCCACCAGAGGAGTCCGTAGCTCACGCGCCCCACCGCACCCCCGTCGGCGGCCCAGGTGAACCCTCGGTGCGTCGAGCGATCCACCCAGGGCTCGGGCACCACCGACCGGTCCCCCGACCACCCCCCCTGGAGGAGGAGCTGGCCCAGCCGGGCTAGGTCCCGGGGGCGGAGGTCCAGCCCCGAGCCGCCATTCACCCGTCCGTCGGCGGAAGGCTCCCACACCGCGCCCACCATTCCCAGGGGGCCGAAGAGGACCTCGTCGGCCCATACCGGAAGGGAGCGTCCGGTGGCCTCTTCCAGCACCACGCCCAGGAGGTGGACCGCCGCCGAGTTGTAGGCGAAGGCCGAGCCCGGTGGAGCGGCCAGGGGGCGGTCCAGGACGAAGGCCACCGGATCCGGCGATGCGACCCAGGCGTTGTAGAATGCCGGGCCGCGGGTCGTCTCCGGCCAGTCGAATCCCGCCGTCATGGCCAGCAGATGCTCCACGGTGAGGCCGTCGAGCTCGGCCCGTACGGTCCACCCGGCGTCGCGGAGGAAGGGAGCCACCGGCTGATCCAGCGCCTTCAGGTGGCCTCGCTCCAGCGCGATCCCCGTCAGCAGGGACACCACACTCTTGGTGATGGAGCGGCCGTCGGCCGGGGTCTCGGGGCCGGTACCGCCGTAGTACCGTTCCAGCACCAGGCGCCCTCGTCGGATCACCACGAGGCTGCGAAGGGCCGGCGTCGCGTCGGCGGCCTGGGCGGCTCGGGCCAGCGCCTGGGGGTCCATGCCGACCTCGGCGGCCTCGGCCAGGGCCCAGGGCCGGTGCAGCTCCAGCGCAGCCTCGGGCGGCGTGGGGGCCACGGGACCGTCGGCGCAGCCCGACAGTCCTGGGAGAATCAGGAGGCCCAGGAGGAGGAGGGAGGGCGCGGCTCGGCGGCGGGAGGCTCGCCA
>JGI12048J13642_10673362_pt1 | contig 19272 bp, 14 predicted proteins | sample ElkSlonscriptome_16_FD_13642 | JGI IMG/M metagenome (IMG submission 13642)
ATGCAACTCTGATGTAATGCAACTCTGATGTAATGCAACTCTGATGTAATGCAACTCTGATGTAATGCAACTCTGACAACACGAAACGTTAGCAGTATCCACTGCTTGAATTCACTTACGTACACCCTCACGCGTTGAGGGTGTTGTTTTTGCTCTTGGGGTCACTTGAGTATTAAGCCAGCTAACAAGCGTCTTGTGTTTCACGTGAAACAATCAATCTAAGGTGACGGATGATCTTTCAGCATTCCCCCAGCTCGAGCGCTACCGCGAGCTAATTATGATGTATCACCGCAGTCTTGATTTAATGTCAGCTCGAGCAGTAGCCAACCTTGACGCCAAATTACATGAAAGCTTGCGCTATGCCGAGATGATACGCCAGCATGATCTCTTACGTGCGCCCATACCGCGTGTTACCGAAGAAGAGGTAAACGCAAAAAAAGAGATGACCTCGAGTCCTAGCTTGTTAGACCTTGGTTCAGGGGTAGGATTACCAGGCATTCCTATTGCTATTGCTTGCCCTGACATCACAGTTTTTTTGGTCGAAAGAAGACGCAAGCGGGCAACATTTTTGCAGATTGTACTCTCGAAATTGCACTTATCTAATGCTGTTTTGGTGGCTGAAGACGTGCGTAACTTTCAGGGTGAGACGGTGCGTTGCATCACAGCCCAAGCCGTTGGTCACTTTTTGGACAGTTATTGCATGACCCAGCATTTGCACAGTGAACAGGTGACGTTGTTATCGCGTAAGGGCAATACCTATCGCAGTGAGGTTGCCACGCTACAAGAAGTCTTAGCGTTGGCTACGGGCGTAATAGAGCCGCCGATCATTCATGAAACGCCATTAGATGAGCAAGCGACTTTGGTAGCGTTGACGTTGACAGGAGGTATTCCGTGCCCATCATAAGTATCATTAATCAAAAAGGTGGCGTAGGGAAAACGACAACAGCTGTCAACTTGGCAGCAGCACTAGCAGAGAAGCGTCGGGTATTGCTCATCGACTTAGATCCGCAAGCGAACGCAAGCAGTGGTCTGAGCGTGCGCGATCCAGAGCACAGTATGTATGACGTGCTCATAGGGGATGTGCCAGCGCGGCGGGCAGTGCTAAAGACAGCTGTCGAAAACTTAAGTGTGTTACCTGCTTCAGCTGATTTGGCTGCTGCTGCCGTAGACCTCGATGCAACCAGTGAAGACCTTAATGTGCTTAAAAGGGCGTTGATGGGAGTGCGGGCGAACTTTGAATTGGTATTAATTGATTCGCCGCCGTCTTTGGGGGCGCTTACGCTCAACGCTTTAGTAGCAGCTGATCAGCTTATTGTGCCACTGCAAACGGAATATTATGCCCTCGAGGGCATGGCCAGTATGATGGACACCATCGAACGGGTGCAAAGTGGTCTCAACCCAACGTTGGGGGTACTAGGTATCGTCTTGACTATGTTTGATGGGCGCACCAAGTTATCCCAAGAGGTCGAAGACAACGTGCGCCATCACTTTGCATCAAAAGTCTTTTGGTCAGTCATTCCGCGCAACGTGCGTCTCGCTGAAGCACCTTCATATGGTCAGCCCATCTTTGCGTACGCACCAACGTCCCAAGGAGCTCTTGCCTATCGCCGTCTTGCTGAGGAGGTGTTACAACGTGTCAGCCAATAACGCATCAGCCAATAACGTGTCAGCCAATAACGACCCTAGTGATAACCACAGTGATGATGAGGCGCAGAACAGCACTGTAAAAAATGACAACAACGCCGTAAAAAATAGCGACAAGAATGACAACAATGTCGAAAAAGACGAAATAATCCAACCGCGCAACCAAAGCGGCAACCGCAGTGTATTAGCCGATAACGCCATTTCCCGTAGCAAAAAACTTAAACGTACGGGATTAGGGCGAGGACTTGATGCCTTGCTGCCCAAAGTTGATAACCGTGAAGTAGAACGGGTGGCGCTCGAGCACCTGCAAGTGTCACCATACCAACCACGTAAAACCATGGATCCGGAAGCCCTTGCTGAGTTAACGCGTTCAATTGCCAATAAGGGTGTGTTGCAACCGCTTTTGGTGCGGCCATTGGCAGAAGATAGCGACGGTCAGATGCGTTATGAAATCGTCGCGGGCGAACGACGTTTTCGTGCTGCTACCCAAGCGGGTTTGAGCACGGTGCCTGTAGTATCGCGGCAACTTGATGATCAAGAAACCCTCGAGATTGCCATCATTGAAAACTTGCAACGTGAGAACCTCAATGCCCTCGAGGAAGCCCAAGCGTTCAAGCAATTGATGGATTTTGGCATGAATCAAGAGGAGGTTGCTACTAGTGTTGGTAAAAGCCGCAGCGCCATTGCTAACAGTTTGCGTCTCTTGCGGTTACCTGCTGGTGCTCAACAAGCGTTGGCAAAAGGCAATATTAGTGCAGGACATGCTCGAGCCATTCTAGCCAAACCAGAACCATGGCAGCAATGGGCACTCGAACAAATCACTATGCAAGGCCTATCAGTGCGTCAAGCAGAAAGGCTCAGCTTGCCCGCAGTCGAAGCGGTTTTTGCAAATACTGAGCAAGCCATTACCTCACAAGTCTCCCCCAACAAGCTTGATAGTGCTGCTGAGAAAGGACAAATGACCCCCTCCCCTGCTTCTCACCGCGAAATTGCTGAAGACCTCAGTCGCTTTTTTGGTGCCAAAGTGACCATTCAAGGTTATGACCAAGGCAAGATTGAAGTACGTTTTCACTCGCTGGAAGAACTGCAGCGGTTGCTCGAGTTTTTCGGTTATCAAGCGTAATAGTTCCTTATCTTATGTGGCAATGTTTCACGTGAAACATCACGAGAAATATGCTGCCAGAAATACGTTTTGGCTCAAACGTGCTACCACAAAACGTTAGAAGTGTTACGATAGTCTTACCGCAATAGTCTGCTTGTCATGACCAGCAATCACCCATCGTCAAGTGTAAGTATTGATCTAAATGCCACGACAAGGCAGGAAAGCAATCAAGATAAAGCAGTTAAGACAAAGCAGGTAAGATAAAGCAGTAAAGAAATAAGGAGGACACTATGAAAGAACCTATTCGCGTTGCCGTAACGGGAGCTGCGGGTCAAATCGGCTACGCACTACTCTTCCGGATTGCCGCAGGTGACATGCTCGGCAAAGATCAACCGATCATTTTGCAATTACTAGAAATTACCCCCGCCATGCAAGCCTTAGAAGGCGTCATTATGGAATTAAACGACGGGGCTTTTCCGTTACTTCAGGGTATCGAAGCGTCGGACGATGCAGCTGTGGCCTTTGAAGGGGCGAATGTAGCACTGCTAGTGGGCTCGAGGCCACGTGGTAAGGGTATGGAGCGTAAAGACTTACTTGAAGCCAACGGTGCCATTTTTACAGGTCAGGGTAAAGCTTTAAACGACCATGCTGCTCGCGATGTACGGGTACTCGTTGTGGGTAATCCGGCCAATACTAATGCCATGATAGCCATGAACAACGCCCCCGATCTCAAGCGTGAGCAATTTAGCGCTATGACCCGCTTAGATCACAATCGCGCTATCAGCCAGTTGGCAACTAAAACGGGTAGCGCAGTGGCTGATATTAATAGGATGATCATCTGGGGTAACCACTCGAGCACTCAAGTGCCTGATATACACCATGCTACGGTAGCTGGCAAAGCTGCTACTGAATCGACTGACGGCAATTGGTATCAAGAGACGTTTATTCCCACCGTACAAAAACGTGGTGCTGCCATTATCAGTGCGCGTGGTGCTTCAAGTGCTGCTTCTGCTGCTTCTGCTGCCATTGACCACATGCGTGATTGGTTCATGGGCACGCCTGAAGGCGACTGGGTCAGTATGGCAGTCCCTGGTGATGGTAGTTATGGCATTTCCCAAGACATTATCTATTCATATCCTGTTACCATCAAAGATGGGGCAGTGAGTATCGTTGATGGGCTAGACAACAATGACTTCATTCAAGAGAAGATGAAAGCAAGTGAAGCAGAACTGCTTGAAGAGCGTGAAGCTGTGGCAAGTATGCTTTGATGCATGTCTTGTAGGCTAGCCTCACAAACTGGTCTTAGGTACTGCCAAGGATCATCTGGAATAAACAAAACGAGGGCGTTTACGTGCCCTCGTTTTACATTTGATAAACAGGTTTGATAGACAGGTTTGATGGAGGGTAACGGTAACCATTATGTTTGGCTAGACCATAGATATCGCATCTCTTGGCAGGTTTCGAGTAAATACTCGAGCTTACCTGAGGCAACTACCTGCCCTGCTTGCATTACTAGAATATTGTCAGCCCGCTCGAGTGCCGCCTTGCGGTGTGATACCACCAAACAGGTCACATCACGTGCACCATGTTCACCGTGTTGCTGATGCTCTGGTTGCTGATGCTCTGGTTGCTGATGCTCTGGTTGCTGATGCTCTGGTTGCTGATGCTCTGCAAAGAGCGTTTGCCACAAACGGTTCTCGGTAGCCACATCTAGGGCACTCGATACATCATCAAACACAAGCAAATCGCTATTGCGGGCAAACATTCGAGCAGCAGCACTGCGTTGGATTTGGCCTCCTGACAACTTGACGCCACGGCTACCTACCATGGTGTGATAGCCATGCTCGAGGCGTTGAACATCGTGTTCTAGTACAGCTAAATGGCTTGCTGTGACTAAGCGGTTGGTGTCGTGATGGGTATCGGCGTACTGGGTATCAGCGTACTGGGTATCAGCGTACTGGGTATCAGCGTACTGGGTATTAGCGCGTTGATAATCGAGCAAAATGTTGTCGCGCAAAGTATCACTGAATAACCTTGGTACTTGTGCTGTATAAGCACTTCGTGGTGGGACGAAAAAGCTGGCAGGATCGTTCACTAACTGGCCATTCCAAGCTATATCGCCTGATACTTTTGGCGTTAATCCAAGCAAAGCACGCAAAAGGGTGGTCTTACCCGAACCAATGCGTCCGGTAATAACGGTGAAAGAACCGCGTTTGAGATTAAACGACACGTTTTTAATGCCTAGGTTGCCATTAGGGTAGGTGTAGCACAAGTTGGTTACCGTGAGATGCTCGAGTGTTTCACGTGAAACATCTACGTTTGATCGTCCTGATAGAGGAGATTGGGTTGCCTCGTTGTCATTCATATCAGCTTCTTTGAGGGGTAATGTGTCACCCTTAACCGTTTCGTCAGCAGGAGCATCTTGTAAGAGGGCGTGCATGCGCTCAAAAGCAACCCCTGCGCGTTTATGCTGGCTCAGCGAATCGCCAAAAAAAGCCATATTCCAACTCAACCTGCCAAGATAATCGGTGAAAAGGGCAAAATCACCTACGCTGAATGCCTCTTGTGACAATGCTCGAGCTGTAAGTAGCAAGATCAATCCCAGACTTAATACACCCATGTTGGCGTTGCCCAACCGTAACAACTCTCGCAATAAGCTATCACGCAAAGCACTACGGCGGCGGGTGCGGTTGAGAGCCGCAAAATGCTTAACCATAGCGGCTTCACGCCCTGAGGCTTTGACTGCCAACATAGCGGTGATACTTTCGGAAACAAAGTCGGTCACGGCTTCAGTATCTTGCCGAAACTGCTGCCGATAGTGGCGAATGCGGGGGGTCAGTCGCTGGGTGATAACGACCATAACAATCAATGGCACAGCCATTACGACTGTGATGAGTGGGTCAATACGTACCATCACCACAAACGCCGAAAGGCTAAACACCACAACGCCTGCCCCATCAACCCAGCATTCAATATATTCAATTGCTTCAACAGGTTCGTCGCGAATGCGGCTTACGGCTTCGCCAGAGGATTCGGGAAGGTGCCTCGAGCCCTTAGCAATGAGGAGGTAGCGTACGATGTTGCGCCTGAGTAGGGTTTCAATCTCGAGCCAATAGTGGATCCACATTCGCTCACCAAACGCAAACGTACCTAACCGTATAGCATCAACGGTAGCGATGGCAGCAACCAAAACTAGTGGTGACCAGTGTGCCAAGCTACCTGCGGTTGTGTCACCAGCTAAAGCGTCAAAGAGGGCTTTACTGAGAATGCCAAACAGCAATGGCAAGCTGTGAAAAAGTGTCCAAGTCAGGGCATTGAAGGCAAGACGAGCAGGTTGGTAGCTGAACAATGCCCACAGATAAGTGAACGTGTTGTGGGGTGGATGTTTCACGTGAAACGTAGGTTTAGATGGTTTATGTGTCGTGCCAGTAGGGGTCGTCATAGTGTTTTCCTCGTAAATAAAGATGGTGATTGTCGCGTACGATAATTGCTATCTACATAGAGATGCTGATATTCCTGTTGCATGTCAGCCTTTACCACATTGGTACGTTTCACATTGGTACGTTTCACATTGGTACGTTTCACATTGGTACGTTTTTGCGCGGTTATGGCTTTGTGCGAGGTGTGCCATGTGCTACTGCCGTCGTGTTGCCTACGGCTGTATTGTTTACGGCTGTGTTGTTTACGGCCATTCCGTTGGCAAAAGCGAGCGCATGGTGACTTGCCAGTAAACGAGCAAAATGACTGTCCGCTCGAGCTTCGAGTACTTTGCGTTCGCCGTGTTCAAGCACTTTGCCGTCAGCAAGAATGGCGATATCGTCGGCTCGAGCAATAGTATCTAAGCGGTGCGCAATGATAATGGCAGTGCGGCCTCGCAATAAGCGTTTGATAGCATGCTCAAGCAACGCTTCTGTGGCAGGATCAAGGCGCGAAGAAGGTTCATCCAAAATCACTAATGCGGGGTCTTTGAGGAATACTCGAGCAAACGCCAGTAACTGAGCTTGTCCCGCCGATAGTCCTTTGCCGCCCGGTTCAAGTTGATTGTCGAGGCCTGCGGGCAAACTATCTAACCAAGGGGTTAAACCAAGTTCGTCAAGAACAGCACGAATCTGATCGTCAGAGATGCTTGCATCAAAAAAACGCACGTTGTCGCGCACTGAACCGTGAAACAATTGCACATCTTGGGTGACCATACCCACTGACTGCCGCAATTGCTGCACTTCAACATCACGCAGATCACAACCACCGAGGCGCACGCTACCTGCAGTAGGGTCGTAAAGGCGAAAAAGGAGCTTGGTCAAGCTGGTTTTACCGCTACCCGTGCGGCCAAGTAAGCCCAAGGTGCGCCCAGCTGGCACTTGCAAACTGACATCATCAAGCACCACAGCGTCGTGATAGGCAAAGTGCACATGATCAATATCGACACTGAGCGCCCCGTGGGGCAAGGTGACTGGCGTAGGGGAGATGGGCAATTGACTGCGTTCGGCAAACAAAGCGTCAATGCGGCCAATGCTAGCGGCAGCTTTTTGTAGGTCTTGCAGTTGCATGGTCAGTTGCTCGAGGGGTTGCTCGAGCATCCCCATGTATTGCAAAAACAATAGCCCCGTGCTGAGACGAATATGCCCCCGTTGATAAAGCAGCACGCTCAACGCAATCACCAAGATGTAACCTAAAGAAGACAAACCCACCATGCCGATCCAAATGTGTGAACGCAATAGCCACGCCCGGCTAGTGTCTTGATAGTAGCGCCGCAAACTGCGGTGTAAGCCACCTAGGGCGTAGTGACCCGCGCCGTTAGCACGAAGGTCATCTAGACCTGCAAGGCGTTCTTCGACGAAACCATAAAGTTGGGCACTGGCTTCGCGCTCGAGCTCACTAGCAGGCACCGCATAGTGCTGCAAGTGATGTAGCAGCAGCGTAACCACAAGGGTAAAGGTCGTAAGTGCTACACCCATCACGGGGCTTTCGAGCCACAAGGTGATGAGAATGCCAACCATCAACAAAATACCGCCGAACACTTGTACCGAAAATTGTGAAAAGAAGTTGGATAGCGCCGTAACATCGCCATCAATGCGCTCAATCAATTCACCAGGACGGCGGTCGTTGTGAAAGCGCATATCTAGGTGATAGCAGTGCTCGAGCAAGTCAAGACGCATAGCGTTCGTAGCCGTCCAGCCGACATCGGCGCTTAGGTAGGTAGCTAGCGCCGTGATAGCTTGGTTGCCAAGGGCAACGAGTAAAAAGACTACCGCTACTACCGTGAGGGTGTTTCGGTCAGCGCCCGCCGCGACGGTATCAATAAAACGCCTCAGCAGCTGCGGAACAGCCAGTTGTAAGCCAATGCCTGTGAGCAGGAAAACCGCCATGACGACGACTTTACCTCGTTGTGGACGTAAGTAATGAGCGAGTAGTAGTAAGTAGCGCCGCCGATTTGTAAAGCGCTTATTGGTCGTAGTTGAAGCAGGTGATGAGGATGTATTTGCAGGAGCAGACACAAAAGCTCGCTTTCTTTGGGCTAGTGAATGCGTGTCTGCGATCAGCCCGGACATAGCGCCACAAAAAATCGCAGACACCTTGGTGGGGCATCTGCGATGAATGGTTAATCAGTAATGTATTACGTCATAACATATCTTGACACAGAAGTCCCCCAAACCATTGGCACAACAGCCAAAAAGCTACTGACGGCACTGCTAACAGCACTGACAGCAACCAAAACGCGGAGCACGGCAGCACCAAACACGGCAGCACCAAACACAGCAGCACCAAACACGGCAGCGCAGGTGCGCAAGGTGTTGGTGAGGTGTAAGTTACTCATGGCGCGGTTCATTAATAGCTCCTGTAAGAATGGTTCCTGTAAGGTCTTCTGAAAACAAAATGTTGAAGTTACTTTGTAACCTCAGTAATACTGCGCTAGTCTACGCGTTCATGAAAAGCTTGTCAAGTCTTTTGTGATGTCTACTCACAAAGTAAGGCTCGAGCTATCCCACAAAGCCGTACATGAGACAGCCAAAACCGCCCTCTTGTAAACACGCATTAACGGAGCTTGACCATAAATACTAATAACGAATACTGACAACGAATGTTAGTAATGCGTACTGACACACGCTACTCTTCAGCAGCCCACAGATAAAGCACAGCAGACCCATCAAGGGGTTTGTCGATAGTGCGCATCTCACCGCCTTCAATTTGACCTTCAGCCACAACAAGATCATTGCGCCAGTCAAACCACTCATAGTTGAGGTTGCCGGGTGTATTTGATACATCGACGATGAGGCTCGTACCGCCAATAGCGAACGCCAAGTATTCGCGCTCGCCAACAAGGGCATAGCGGCTCGAGGCGGCCTCACGCGAAGGGCGCATTGCTCCCAAGTCAAGCCGTTGGGCATAACCTCGAGCTTGTCCCAAAGCGCGTCGCAACACCAACTCTTGTTCCTCGGTATAAGCATCAAGAAGTTCTGGGGTGCGCCAAGCGTCCATAACGATAGGATGATGTCCCCGCAAAAACGTGCGCCACACCCAGTCGGGGTTATCCCAAGCCCAGCTCGGGCCAAGGTGATCGGTATCTAAAATCACCACTTTGTCGGTTATAGTGCCTGCTAAAGGTGGGTCGTTGCGCCAGTCTTCGCCGTCGCGTTGGCGAGGAGATATCCAATCAGCAGGAGAATTGTAGAGAAGTTCGTTGCGGGTGTCTTCGGAACTAAACGAATCGCCGGGCATGAAGGTAATACCTACCAAGTGCTGATTGGCTTTATCGGCTTGGTAATCGTTGATGTGTTCGATCATGGCGTATTGCCAGTTGACGGATTCGTTGGGGGTTTCGTTGGAGATTTCGTACAGGACATTCTCGAGATCATTCACCGTATCGATCACCCGGTTGACGTAAGCAATTTGTTTGTCCCATACCGCTGGATTATTTAAAGCTTCGTCATTGTAAAAGTCGAGTGCCCTACCAACGTCAATATCGTTGATGTTGTTGCCGCCTTGAAAAGGATGGCTGCCGTCATCGTTAAAGTGCGGCCCAAACCCTTCAAAGAGCATAATGCTGACGTAAATACCGCGTTCACCGGCGGCGATCACGCGTTCGCGCAAGCGTTCAAAATAGCTGTCATCGAGTTGGCTCAAATCAAAAGGGGGGTTGCTGTCAGCAGCGGGGTCTAAGCCTTGCTCGAGCATCGCTTCTTCGCTGATGCGTTGCCACGGCATGGGGGCAACCCAGTTGGGTTCTCTGCCGTAGACGTTAGCATCGACCCCTTGCACCATGTCCCAGACCCATAACCGCAAAAAATTGTGGTTGTAGCCCGCCATCATGTCGATAAACGCCGTAAAGTCAAATTCGGGCGGTGGGTTGGTAGGACCAATATCGCGTAGCACGTTCCAAGTATGAACGCCCGTCACCATAATGGCTTCATTGTCCTCATCGGTGAGCCAGATGGGATTGGGTTCATACACCCGCAAAGGGCCTTGGAAGTTGGCGTTCATCGCAGCAGCACTCGCCATACTTGTATCGCTGCTTGTATCGCTGCTTGTATCGCGGCTTGTATCTGCGACCATGGTGTTACCTGAATCGCCAGTATTGGGGTCACGAGCATCGGGTGCGGGCGTCTGCAAGTACTGTAAGAATGCTGACGCTGCTAGAATAATCAGAATTAAAGGTATAAACGCATAGGGGCGTTGTTTCATAAATAAAGTGTAGCACGCTTGCGCTGTTCCGTCTGTGGTCAGCTTATAAGAAGTCCAAGCCCTTTGCGATGTGATTGTAGACGTGGTTATAAACGTGATTGTAGACGTGGTTATAAACGCGAGAAGTGATTACAAGTGTGACGTGATTATGAAATGGTGATGCCAATAGGGTGATATTGATGTAATGCTGATAAAGCAATTGTGAAACGTTGAGGTGATGAATCTACGACGGTTTCGTTTATTGTGGTCTACTATGAACACATGATTGGAAAGGAGGTCACGATGAATCACACGACGAATCACACGACGAATCACACGACGAATCACACAATGAATACCGCGAAGAACCCTGCCACGACAAACTCCATCACGAAGAATCATGTGATGGATCACGCGAAAGATTACACAGCTATCAAGCATTCCAATCACTTTTCAAGAGACTTGCGACTGTTTGGGCGACTTGTTGTGATGGCATTACTGCTCACGATAACTACATTCGCGACAGTAACACGGGCGCAGACCCCAGAACAAAACAATGCCTTAATGGAAGATTTAAGCGAAGCTTCTGACAATCCCGTTGCGACCCGCGAAGCTATCATTGGTTTATTTGGTAATGATATGCAAGGTAAAGACGGAGAACTTGCGCGTTTGGGGTTGCGTTTGGCAGAAATAGCGCAAGAAGCCGAAGCAGGACCGCGCTCGACTAATATGTTGCAAGAAAACTTCATCAACGAATACGTGCTCATTGATGCAGTAGCCATCGATAATCCGCAGGGATTACTCGAGGACTTGCGTACCATCGGCATGCTTGATGGCATTGTATATGGTCGGGTTGTGTCAGGGCGCTTGCCCAAATCAGCCATCATCAACCTAGTGGATATTCCCAATTTGCTTTCGGTAAGTCCTACCATTGTTGAAGCCCAACAAGGCATGGTGCGCAGTCAAGGCGACCGCGCCCTTGGTGCCAATCGTGCCCGGTCATCGTTTGGGGTGGCCGGGTCTGGCGTGTCGGTGGTCACGTTTTCGGATAGTTTTGATCGCACCTTAATGCGCTACGCGACCGATGCGGCAACTGATATTGCCCTAGGAGAATTGCCCGCAGATGTCGAGGTATTGCTCGAGAGCTTGCTTGCACCTAGTGCGACCATCGACGAAGGACGCGCCATGATGCAGATCATTGCTGATATCGCTCCTGGAGCGCGGCAAATCTTTCACAGTGCGTTTATGGGACAAGCCCGTTTTGCTGCGAGTATCGAAGCCCTTGCTGGCCAAGACGTTGACATCATGGTGGACGACGTGGTCTATCCGCTACAACCTATGTTTCAAGATGGCATTATCGCCCAAGCCATCGACAATGCTTTTGCCGAGGGTGTGACCTATTTTTCGGCTGCAGGCAACCAAGGTCGCAAGTCTTATCAAGCGCCGTTTGTGCCATCAGGTTTTGCAGGATTGCGCGGCGGCGAGTATCACGCGTTTGCCGAGGGGGTGGTCTTTCAAGAAATTGAGATTCCCGTCGGTCAACAAGGACGTTTTATCTTGCAGTGGGATGAACCCTTTGCGTCAGTACAACTCGGTAACCCAGGTGCCCAAAACGACGTTGATTTTTATCTCCTTGACAGTAACGCCAATATTTTACGCGCCGGCATTGAAGATAATATTTTGCGCGGCGACCCTATTGAATGGTTTGAATACCGCAATCGCGGTGATATCGATGTTAATGGCGATGGTCAACCTGATACACGTTTTTATTTAGCGATTGAACATGTGGCAGGTGCCCCGCCCAATTTGGTCAAACACGTCATTAGTGGTGACGAAGTGCGCATGCTCAGTTTTGCCACCAACAGTCCTACGGTGTATGGCCATGCCGCAGCAGCGGGGGCAATTGCCGTTGGCGCGGTAGCGTATTTTAATACCCCGGCGTTTTCCCGTGCGCCCGTGCGCAGTGTTTTCTCGAGCACTGGCGGGGTACCTATTTTATTTGACATTGACGGAAGACGTTTAGTGGATCCCATTGTGCGCTCTAAACCCGATATCTTAGCGCCTACTGGGGTAAACACTACCTTTTTTGGTAACGACAGTGACGGTGATGGGTTGCCCAATTTTTCGGGTACCTCAGCAGCGGCACCACACGCGGCTGCCGTGGCTGCTTTGATGCTCGAGCAACGCCCTACGCTCACCCCAGAAGCCATTCGCGCCATCATGCAGCAAACAGCCCTCGATATGGATGACGACAGCACACCTAGTTTCGATGTCGGGTTTGACCCGGCTACAGGCTACGGTCTACTGCAAGCCGAACGGGTGCTCGGCAACGTGCTGAGTGTGGTTGATAGGTCAGCTCAAACTCGCAACCCGCTTTTTATTAATCCCACAACGAGTACTGCTAACAATCCTGCGGCGATGCAACTTGTCATGCAGGTGCCGCCGCTGCTTCCCGATGCGTTTGTGAATGCCCTGCGCTTTCGGGTGACAGGCCCTGAGGGTACCCGCTTGGACTTTACCCAACCGTTACTGCGCGATGGGGTTATCAGTGTGGTGTTTGATGCCAATCAAAATGGCCAAGTCGATGAAAGTGACACCCCTGTTGCTTTTGCACCCTTAGCCCCTACGGTTGCTGTACGTTTTGTGCCCCTACAAATACCCTCTGGGTCGTCTTTGTCGCTTTTAGTAGTGTATCAGCGTAACCGCCAAAGCCGCTGGCTCAACTGGTTGCCGTGGGCGCTAGCTGCATTGGTGCCATGGCGTTACGGGCGCATGAATAAACCTGTGCGGGTCGTTAGTATTGCTTGTCTGACGCTGCTGACGGGTTGTGTGGTCGAAGCCCCTTTACCGACCTCGAGCCAAGCTCGGTTGATTCTTACCAATGTCAGTGCCAATACCGAACAGGGTAGTACCCTCAACATCAGCGGACTGCCCGTGCGCGGTAGGCCGTTACTATTTACGGACATCGTTGCAGAAAACTGACCTTGTTGCAAACAACCAACCTTGTTGCAAACAACCAACCTTGTTGCAGACAACCAACCTTGTTGCAGACAACCAACCTTGCGCAGGACTTGGTTTGTGCTACTAATTTTTGCGCGATTTTTGCATCTGTGTGACGCCCTTTTGCTAACACGTAAGATAGGCTCAACTCGGAGGTTCTCATGCAATATCGCAAACTAGGTAACAGCGGCATCAAAGTCAGCACCGTCAGCCTCGGGGCGTGGACGACTTACGGGGGCAGCGTCGAAGACACCAAGCTCATAGCCGACATCATCGAAAAAGCCATCGAAGGCGGCGTGAACTTTTTTGATAACGCTGATATGTACGCCAAAGGTAAAGCCGAGATTTACTTGGGCGAAATTCTCAAGCACTATCCGCGTCATCACTTGGTGCTCTCGAGCAAAGTCTTTTGGCCCATGTCCGAACACGTCAACGACCGCGGGTTATCGCGCAAGCATGTTTTAGAATCCATCGACCTGTCGCTCGAGCGCATGCAGACTGACTACGTTGACATATATTTTGCCCACCGCTATGACCCTGAAGTGCCTATGGACGAAATCGTCGAAGCGTTTAGCGACGTTGTACGTAGCGGCAAAGCGTTGTACTGGGGCACAAGTGAATGGAGTGCCGCTGAGATCGCTGAAGCTCACACCTACGCCAAAGGCAACGGCTTAGTTGCCCCTGTGACCGAACAACCGCAGTATTCGATGTTGCACCGCGAACGGGTCGAAGAACAGATTCTGCCTGTTACCTACCCCAAAGGTATCGGCTTGGTGGTGTGGAGTCCCTTGGCGATGGGAATGCTCACGGGTAAATACGACGACGGCATCCCTGAAGGCACCCGTTTTGCCAATGACGAACGCTTTAAAGAAACCTTTTTCACCGAGGCCAACGTGCGCCGTGTCCAAGGCCTTAAAACCATTGCCGACGCGCTAGATATTACCCGCGCCCAACTTGCGCTTGCGTGGGTGTTGCGCCAACCGGGGGTGAGCAGTGTGATTACCGGAGCGACCAAAGTCTCCCAAATTGAAGACAACATGGCTGCTGCTGACGTTGAACTTTCTGAAGAACACATTACCCAAATCGACGAGATTCTAGCGTCTACCCCTTCCGCTTGATTACCGAAGGAATGACTCCGCGCAGCGCGCGTAGGAAAAGCTACGGATGCAAGCGAGAACGAAAAAAAGTCCGTAGGCGTTTTTACAGTGTGTAGTTTACGGTGTATAGTCGGAATCGTATACCCGTAGAGCGTACACGAGCAACCTCGTCTGGGGTTGCTTTTCTGTGGTTATGGTTAGCGGTTTTTTATGGTTGTTTTTGTTAGGGCAAGCGCCAAACCCGTAGGCTAAGTGTATGGCAAAACTTTTTCGAGCAGAGCAAATGCGAGCCGCTGATCAAGCCGCTATGGAGGCGGGTATTGCGTCGCTTCTGTTGATGGAAGCCGCCTCTCGGCAGATCGCTCAGCACGCTTATGATGTGTTTGGGCGTTATCACTGTCAGCGGGTGTTGGTGTTGTGCGGCAAGGGCAATAATGGCGGTGATGGGTACGCAGCAGCAAGGCACTTGGCGGCCAAAGGGTGCAACGTGCGGGTGCTCGAGCACACCCGTGAACCCAGTGAACTCGCTCAAGACAGCCAAATCATGCGTCAAGCCTGTGCTGTGACAGTATCCATAGACCCACTCAGCGCAGATGACCTTCCCTCCTTACACCGCGACACCCTCGTGATTGACGCCCTCCTCGGTAGCGGTCTCAACCGGGCGTTGGGAGGTTCTCTATTAGATATCGTGCGCCTAATTAATGATGCTGCCTCACCTGTATTGAGCGTGGACGTGCCGACAGGTATTGGCGCAGATCACGGGCAGCCGTTAGGCGAAGCAGTGCACGCAGAGGTCACCGTGCAACTAGCGGGGGCAAAGTTGGCAAGCGCCCTCGAGCCCGCCCGCAGTTACTTCGGTGCACAAGTGGTGGTCGATATTGGCATTCCCAAATCCCTCCTTGACGCCCAAGCAGATATCACCCTTGTGGATGAAGGGGCGGCTCGAGCCCTACCATCTGCTGCTGCTAGCGCCCACAAATACAACGCTGGCACCGTGCTGGTTGTAGCGGGTTCGCCGCGTTACGCAGGCGCTGCTGAACTGGCTTGCCGAGGGGCACTGCGCAGTGGCGCAGGTCTGGTGACGTTGGCAGCGAGTGCCCGTCATTCAGCGTCGTGGCCGGAAATCATCTTGGAACCGCTCGAGTGGCAAGCTGACCCGCTAGCAGTCTTGCGCAGCATCAATCCCAAGCGGGCACAAGCGTTGGTTATTGGACCAGGGTTAGATGCAGACGCCGCGTCTTATCTGCCAGATATCGTTCAACACTTTGCCGTTCCTACCGTGCTAGACGCCGGGGCGCTCACAGGGGGTGATCGTTGGTTTGCAGCCCTCAAAAGCCACGGGCACGTCGTCATCACGCCGCATATTGGTGAAGCGGCCACCTTGCTAGGCGTTAGTAGCAAAGCGGTATTAGCAGACCCCGTTGCTGTAGCCAAAGAACTCGCTGAGCGCAGTGGAGCTATTACTGTACTCAAAGGTGCCACCACTGTGATTGCCAGTCAGCAACAAACCGCCATCAGCACAGCAGGTCACCCCGGTATGGCCACCGGCGGTTCGGGAGATGTGCTCGCGGGGGTGATTGGGGCGGTACTCGCAGGACACCAGCACAAGAATGACGACACTAATGACGAGCACTTTACACGCGTGTGTGCAGCGGTGTATTGGCACGGCCAAGCAGGTGAATATGCCGCTCTCAGCAGAGGCACAGGAATGTTACCGCACGACCTGATTGATGCGCTTGCTACTGTGCGTGTGAAGTTGGCTGATGCGGCGACCGCGACAAGTTGACATCGTGATAGGCTGACAGCTTGATGAGTCTTTCCGTTCGTGTTCCGGCGACGAGCGCCAACTTAGGACCTGGTTTTGATGCGTTGGGTGTGGCAGTGTCGCGTTACTGTCAGGTTGAGATGTCGCTGAGTGCCGAAGATCACTTTTTTTACCGTGGCGAAGGCGGCGACAGCAGTGTGGCTGACACGCCCGCCAACTTGGTACACGAGGGTTTCCGCAGCGTCTTTGCTGCCCTTAACGAGACCCCCCCGGCGGTTACGTTTGATGTCGACAATGCCATTCCCTTGGCTCGAGGGCTAGGTTCTTCTTCAGCGGCACTGGTCGCTGGGGCGGCGTTAGCAGACAAACACTTAGGTGAACCCCTCGGGCGTGAAGGTGTCTTTCAGTTGGCTGCCCACTTAGAAGGCCACCCTGACAACGTAGCACCAGCCGTTTATGGTGGGTTTACCGTATCAGCAGGGCATCACCCGGTGGGTCATGCAGCAGAAGGTGCTGATGTGAGCTATATCTGTGAGCATTTGCCACTACCTAAAAACTGGCAACTGCTGTTTGCGGTACCCGCTTTTGAACTGCTTACGAGCGAATCGCGGGCTGTTTTACCCGAACACTATCCGCGCCGCGAGGTGGTGTTTACTAGCAGCCGCACGGCACTGTGGGCGCTCGCGGTCGTGCGCAACAAACCCGAACTGTTGCAGGTAGCCAGTCAAGACGCCATTCACGAACCCTACCGCGAACCGCTTATTCCTAACTTTGCACGTTACCGTCAGGTGTTGCTCGAGCAAGGTGCTGCTGCGGTGTACTTATCAGGTGCAGGGCCTACGATGGCGGCGGTTATCACTCGAGCCGATGTTATTGCCCCTTGTCAAACAGCCATGCGCGCTTTTGTTGGTGATGGTGGTCGGGTGTTTTTGCTCGAGCCCAGTAGCGGCTATCAGTACGATTAACCGACACTTGGATGTGTGTTCGAAGGCAGTTGACGCGTTTTGTGTCACTGTGCTCAAGGTGCTCGAGCATGATTTTTTTCAAGGCACCACGCCGTGTCACTGTGTCATCCTTGTGCTGCGTTATCCCTACGTCCCTACGCTGTGTCATCTCCACGCTACATCATCACTACGCTACGTCATTACTACGCTTACGCTGTGAATGTTTGCCTCGAGCTCTGCCTACACACCGCATGATGTGGCTAGGGGCAAGTATACATGTGCTAACACCATAGAAAAACGCGTGAGACAAAAGCCCCACGCGTATGGTTTGTACTTACTTGTTACTTACTTGGCCGCGCTGTATTTTTCTGCGACCTTGTTCCAGTCCACGACGTTCCAAAAAGCACTGATGTAGTCCGGACGGCGGTTTTGGTAGTTGAGGTAGTACGCGTGTTCCCACACGTCCAAGCCCAAGATGGGGGTTTTGCCTTCCATCAGGGGGGTGTCTTGGTTGGGGGTGCTGGTGATCTCGAGGTTGCCACCATCAACAATGAGCCACGCCCAACCTGAACCAAAGCGCCCAGCGGCAGCAGCGGCAAATTTCTCTTTGAAGCTGTCAAAACTACCAAAAGCACTGTTGATAGCGTCAGCGAGTTCGCCAGAGGGTTCACCACCACCATTGGGGCTCATGATTTCCCAAAACAATTTGTGATTGGCGTAACCGCCACCGTTGTTGCGCACGGCAGTCGGTAATTTGTCTGCACCCATAGCCAGAATGTCTTCAATGCTTTTGCCGTCCATGTCAGTACCTTCAATGGCGGCGTTGAGTTTGCTGGTGTAACTGGCGTGGTGCTTGTCGTGGTGAAGTTCCATCGTGTGAGCGTCGATGTGGGGTGCTAGTGCGTCTTTTGGATAGGGTAAATCTGGGAGTTCAAAAGCCATAAAGCCTCCTTAAGGGCAAGAATGTTCGCTTGTAGCTTAACAAATCTCACGCTTAAGACATTTATCAGGCTTACAAAGGTAAGCTATTTTTCAGTTGTATGAGACGCCAAGAAATGCCCGCCCTCACGAGCATAGAAGCATTTTGTTGGCAGCGCGGCATGAACAGCCTATGAATTATCCATTCACTATATTTTGCTGCATTGATAGCCCTGCGTGCTTGCCACGTGTCTCACCCGTGCTTCTTATGTGCATCACGGTGCTAGGCATGCTGCCTCGGTAAACTTGCGATTATGGCTAACTTGGCTGATATTCGCAAACAGTACAGCTTGAAAACCCTCGAGCACCACGACCTTGCCGCTGACCCCTTGAGCCAATTTGGCACTTGGTTCCAAGATGCCCTAGCAGCAGAAATCTTAGAACCCAACGCTATGGTGCTAGCAACTGCTGACGCAAGCGGCAGACCGTCAGCTAGAGTAGTGCTTCTCAAAGGTGTGCAAGAGGGGGGGTTCGTTTTTTACAGCAACTACCACAGCCGCAAAGGACACGACATAGCAGACAACCCGCAAGCGGCCTTGGTATTTAACTGGCTTGATTTGGAAAGGCAAGTACGCGTTGAAGGTAGCGTGCAAAAAGTTCCCCAAGAGGTGTCCGAAGCCTATTTTCACAGCCGACCACGCGGGTCGCAACTAGGCGCATGGACGTCGCGGCAAAGCGAGGCGATAGCTAGCCGTGAGGTATTAGATCAAAGGCTTGAACGGCTCGAGCAACGCTACCCCGACACCGTGCCCTTACCAGATTTTTGGGGCGGATATATTGTCATGCCCAAACGCATTGAATTTTGGCAAGGTCGCACTAACCGCTTGCACGACCGTTTTGTCTATGACGTGCAAGCAGATGGTACGTGGTCGCTCGAGCGTCTCTCACCTTAGTCGTTGAGGACAACAAAAGAGCAACAAAAAAAGCTGACCCGCAGGCCAGCTCGTGATATCACCGTGAGGATGCTCAGTGAGTGTCTTAGTTGCCAGTATCCTCTTCGGTGTCTTCGGTGTCTTCGGTGTTATCCATATCGTCCATATCTTCGTCCGTTTCACCGGATGCTTCGCTGTCTTCCATGGTTTC